>Ga0214544_1001015_pt1 | contig 56245 bp, 26 predicted proteins | sample CNSS3metaG_FD_160074 | JGI IMG/M metagenome (GOLD analysis project Ga0214544, IMG submission 160074) | Root nodule microbial communities from cowpea collected in UCLA plant growth center, Los Angeles, California, USA - CNSS3 | ecosystem: Host-associated > Plants > Roots > Nodule | place: USA...
TTTTATCGCCGGTCAAAAATTCGCATTTAATGGGCCCGAGTAGGTAAAACATATAAATATTAATTCTGCCAAAACATTATATTTATTTCCATTATTATGTCGAGCTGGCATGGGGCTGTGTGAGTGTGAAACATTAAGCATACATTAACCATGCATGACCCATCAACATGCTGCATGTATATCATGCCCTCATACTGTAACGTCTTCAGTTACTCCCTTGGAATCCGATGCTTCTGTTCCCCACGCGTGAATCCAACGTCCAGATGACGAATCTCACCTCAGGTGAATCACACGCGCCTTGATGAGATACTGGAATAAGGTCGTCTCTGATATGCAGCTTTTTACGCCGCCAAGGATGACTAACCAAAGGAACGATTCAGTTGCCTACAAAATCATCATAACGGATACATTATATTTACGGGAAGATGCTAATATTGGTGTCTTCTCTCCTGGTCGCCGAGTATATTAATAAATGATATTTTATTTAAATTTAAAGGAAAAAAAAAGTAAAAGATACCCAAAATTAAAGTAACAAAGTTGGTTTATTTTACTGTTATACTGTATTCTTTTTAACCAATTTGTTTGATTTTTTCAACCTACTTTTTACCTGAATTGTACAAAAAAAACATCATTTTTTTTTTCAATATATTATTTATAGAAGATATGTTTATTTAAATATAATGATTTAACTATTTACATATATTACTAATAATATGAACAAAAGATTTTTCTGTATATTATTTTATAAAAACAAATATCTCATATCTTGTATAATTGTGATTGTATAACTATTTAACTATTTACATATTACTAATATACACTAATATCTCATATCTTATATAATAAAAGAAATAAAGTATAGGATAAAAAGTTTCCCCAATATACACCTACTTTTGTAAAATATGTATTAAGATTAGTGTATACTATTTTAGAAAGATATAGTGTATTTTAATGTGCTTTATAGTGTATTTTTATATTAGTTCATTTTAATACCGTCGGAAAATAAATAAATGTCTGAGATGATAATTATGCTATAAAAAGTGGAAAAAATAATAGTGTAAGATAGGAAATAAAAATATACCATATTTATATATTTTTATAAAGTAATTTATTTAATATTTCTTATTGTCCCGGTAATAAACTTATATTAGTGTTTTTAATAATTCAAAATACTATATGTTCTTTCCAAAAATAAATATAGTTTTATATTTTAATTAGCATATAAATCTCAAAACTTTGTATCATTTTAGAAACAAAGAACCGGTTGTTAAAATGAAAAGTGAAATGCTAAATTTTATTTTATTTTTTTATTTTTTCTAAATAAATTTTATGTATTAAAGAGGTAAGATTATATTTTATTTAGAATAGACAAAATTAAATATTATATATTTAAATACATATATAATCTACATCAGCAACGTAAAAGATAAGTAAATAAGTAAATGTACATCTCATTATCAATCTGTTAATTCTGTTTTTCTATCATATATCTGTTTATAAAATATTAGTGATATTTTTTTAAACTTGTATCTACATTTAGATACTTACATATATCCATAAATATTTAAAAAATATATATTTTATAAATTTTAAAAATAAAATTATAAATATATAAAATATAATATAAATTAATTTCCATTTTAATTAAATTAAATTTAATAACATATAAATTAAATTTTAATTTTAAATTTTTATGAGTGAATAATAAATATTTGTTACAGCAAATTCATTTATATATGATATTAAAATATTTATTATCCGCAGATAATAAATATTTTTATACTACTTTAAGGTTAAATAATAAAAATATCCTCGATTTAATTATGATATGTGTTCAATATTAACATATAGTATAAACATGAGTTTATTTATATTTATTTAATATTGCATATTAATGCTATTATCAAAATTTGTACAAGAACAAATTCTTGAACAAGTGGAACTAGATTTGGAGGTTATAAAAATATAATATTGTCCAAATTGTCAAAACAGCATACATGTAAAACTTATATGAAAGAAAAAAGCTAGTATCATATTCTGGTTCACCATCAAACTCTCTCTGTCCCTCCTTCTTCTTTCTACCCACCCAAATTAAGAAATTCACTCTCTCATTTTTTTCACGACATTATTGTAGACAAAGAAGTGGTAGATTATATCATCATTGGAGAGTGGAAGAGAGTAAATTCAAAATTTAAATCATAAATTTTGGAGTTAAAATATCCTAGATTTATGTGAAACTAAATTAATTTAATCTTTGAAAATAAAATATAACATAAAATAATTTAGTTTAGTTCTTCTGCTTTTATGAGATTTTAATCCAGTTAAATTGATAAAAAAAGGTTGATTTAATTTAAGTCGTCGATCGAAAAAATATAATTTCATATATATAATATATATATTTATAAATAAATATATATATATATATATATATATATATATATATATATATATATATATATTCCAACAACATTAAAATTTTGTAAATTAAAAAAAAATATTACTTTCAACATATAAATTAAAAATAATGTATAATTTGTAATTTATTTTGAACGATGAAAGAGAGTAAATTCAAAATTTAAATCATAAATTTTAGAGTTAAAATGTCCTAGATTTATGCGAAACTAAATTAATTTTATCTTTGAAAAAAATATATAACTTAAATTAATTTAGTTTAGTTCTTCTGATTTTATGAAATTTTAATCAAGTTAAATTGATAAAAATAAATGTTGATTTAATTTAAGTCGTACATTTAAAAAGTAAAAGGTCACATTGAAAAGTAACTGTTACATTTATCTTCATCAATTAATATATATATATATATATATATATATATATATATTTCCAACATTAAAATTTTGTAAATTTTTTTTTTTACTTTCAACATATAAATTAAAAATAATGTATAATTTGTAATTTATTTCAGTATGAAAGAAACAACAAATGAAATTTGAAAATTGCTTATACTTTTAATATTGGATTTAATTGTCACTTTAAATTTATTAATCTTTTTCACCTTCCATTCCAAATCAATTTCATAATTTTTGAGGAATGTAGATTAAACCCACAATCTCTCATGTCCTCCTTTCCAATTTCAACACTAAATAATCTTATAATTTATATATTAATATCAAGTTATCATCACCCTACTATCAAATGGTAGATAATAAATATTAATATGTCTTTAAATATTCATCAATAATTTGTTATTTATTATAATTCCACATTAGCAAATACTTACATAGTTCATAAAAAGTTGTGATATAAAGATCTCTTGCGATTTTTATCGAAAAAGGTTTCATCTATATTATATTATGATATTCATAGAAGGTAAGAACCACACCCATTAAATAGAAACACGATGATACAAATATTACAATATGCTATAGAAAACTAATATATTACATTCCTCCCTTGAGCACGATATGACCAGTGCCAACTTGGAATCTCTCTAACAACCACAGTTTGCAACACATCAAGACCTATCCTTTCTTTTATATCAAATACCAAACACGTCCTCACTACTTTTCTTAATAAATTGGTGTGGGGAACAAGAAACGGTAGTGACCTCACTTTTCAGTTTTTGTTGGCTAATGCTTTAAGATGGTTTAAATACTAATTAAACCATTTTTATTACAAGTTATAAATAATAAAACAAAATCGTCAGTTATGTAAATTGAAAAAAAAAAAAAATTGAACGTGCGGGGATAATGTCTTATTCATTAGTGTTGTGAATAAACAAGTTCCAGCAGATCATGTCGGTTCATATCTCAGTACTATTAATACGAGGGCTACAAGAAGATCACGTGATGCGAGCGTGTGTGCAGATGGTGTGTGGTGCATAATTCGGTGTTCCATGTAAGATATTTTTCACTTGTCATTATGGGAGTCACGTGACACATGCCATGATGTGTATGCATATTATGTGATGAATAATATGAATGTATGGATGGTGATGATGATGATGGTGTTTGACCACTAGAGTGTGGGGTGGGGAAAAAGAAGGAACTAAAAGCATGTGGGATACGGAATAAATGGAATGAGTGAGAGAGTGAGAGAGTGAGAAAGAATTGGTTGCTTCGATTTCCCGCCAATAACGACGACGTGGAACCCACAGGCATGTTTGGCGCGAAAATGTCCGAAAGACGTGGGACACGTGGTGAGTGATGGGACAAGTGTCTTTCGTAGGTGGGTGCGTGGAAAGTGCTGATGCCGCTCCCTTTTGTCCGAGCTAAATACTCACACACTGCTGCTGACGTGGCCTTCAATATTTAATATGCCCAATACTACCACACCTCACTATTTTCTTCCCACCAAACCCGTCTTTTTCTACACCTACGTATCTTTACGTATCTCTACGTACAACCTACACTTCACACTCTACACCCGCAACCACTCCAATAAAAATAAATCATCCTTAATTCTATTAAATATTATTATCTTTTCCATTTTCCAATCTTACCTTGCCAAAATATTGTTACTTTATATTTATTTTTCACACTTTATATCACCGTCACTAACTGATATAAGTTCATCATTTACTGGGATATCAAACTCGCCACCACTTTAATAATTAGATCACTTTACTTATATAAGTCAAAACGATAACTATTGTAGGCATAGAAGTCGGTGATTTTTTAGTTTAGGTACAGTTGGTGAGTGATAAATTAGATTATTTCTCTCAAAGCATTGATACACATAAATAAACAAATTTGTTATGTTTTATTATCACTACAAGGTATATCAACCCAATACTTTTCAATCACATAATTAAAGCCACAAGGAAAGTGACTACCATATATCACGTGGCATTGATTTTTCACGAAGGAGATTAATCGCAATGAAAAGTATAATTAATAACATAAAATGGTCAACAACTTATTAAGGAACTAAAAGTTTTTTTTTTCTTTTTAGAAGATTAAATGAAAAAAATGTTGAGAAAACAATGACACTTTAAAAAATTGAAGATGAAACACAATATGATTATCACATTTTACTGTTTGATATGAATAATACAATTGGTACAACATGTTGTAAATGTATTAGAAAATTATTTAAATGAATATTTTTTATTGATAATTTAGGTTTTATAAATTTTAACAAATAAAAATGAGAATCCAAATTTATTCAGAAAAAACTATATTTTTTTTCTAACTCAGTTTTCTCTCGACACCTTTCCATTTTTTTAGAAAAAATTCAATTTTGCGGAAGTGATCTATGCGAATGACCGTATTAAAGTCCTCGATCAAAATCTCTTTTAAGTGAGTATGAATTTTTACCTTTTTTATAGGACATATTATTTTGTCACATGTTTGCCTCATTTATGATTGTATGTTGTCCTCCTTAGTCTTTGATGAAAAATTCTTTGGTTGAGACCCTGAGATTCTGTCTTTATCGTCATTATTAATTTTTGTTGTATAAATCGAGTGTTTTAACTTGTGCAACTATTTATGGAGGAAGAGAGCATCATTAGGCCAAGTCCATAAGGTAAGGGGGTGTTAGTTTATTTGAAAACTTTATTGTATTATGGTAAAATTTATAAAAATTGTTGTACAAATTGTACGATTTCTTGTCTATTTAAAGTTGATCATTTTTGGCAGAAGAGTAAGTTTAAATAATATTGTTAGTAGTAATGATATTTATGAATAGAGAATGTTGTGAAATTTTGAGTAAATGTATTCAATTTGAATAATGGAAGTGTAAATATGTGGTGCAGGAAAATTGTTAAAATAGAGAAATTAGTTGTGAAATAAATATTGGAAATATGAAATTAGATGAAGGAGTTATAGAAGAAGAAGTCTTTATGAAATGCGAGGAATGTGTGTGACATTTATGATGTTATAGTGGTTGTCTTTGAGGGATGGAAAGTTTTTATGTGGTACTGTGATTCTTTAAAAATAATTTTGATGGATGAATTAATTATAAACATACTTAAATTGTTAAATTTTGTGATGTGTAAAGAGTAGACATGAAAAAATGCATTGATTAACATAGTATTGAATGTGGCATGATGTTTGCATTTTAAAATAATATATTATGTATGTGATTTTCATAACATGTGAATTAGAAGTTAAAACTTTAGATTATAAGATACGAACAAACTGCATACAAACAATTATGTTTGTTGCGTCACCGTTGGACGCGAGTGAGGCAGTAAGTCCCTAACTTCATGGAGTTGGTCGATACTTGTTTCGTGTTTGGTGGTAATTGTGCGAGCGAGCTATATTTTTTTTTATGGGCTACCTATTATAATTGTGATTGTATTGTCATGTGTTTGACAATGTATGTATATGTGTATAGATTTTGTGTTGATGTTGTCAAATTAACTATTTGTGAGGAAAAAATAAATGCTAATTTAGTATGAGTCTAAGTGTGTTGAAGTGCACCTTTGATATAAGATTCTCTTGATTTTACTTTTATTTAATTTACATAAAGATGATAATTAGTTAAGTGGTGATGAGAGTCAAAGGAAGTTTTATAAGAATAAACTATATGACATGAAAGATGATCATACTCAGAGAGTAAATAAAGTTAATTCTGTTAGTACTGAAGAGACATTGTGATAAGTGCATAGTTTCATAAGTTCATCCCATATTTAAACTAAAATTATATTAAATAACTTTTTCTTTCACTTTTAAAACAAAAGTTTTAACACTTAAACGCAAAACACAAAATAAAATTGACTTCCTCTCACTTTTTTGAGGTGTTGTTACATTTTTTTTCACGAAAGTAAAAAATAATACATTTTCTTGTCATTAAAAAAATACTTATAATATTTTCTAATATATATATATATATATATATATATATATATATATATATATATATATATATTCAATGTTAATAGAAGAGTAAGAGTATGCCTCATAAAAAAAACATTATTTTAAATTTAATAATAATAAAAAAAGAATAAAAATCTTTAAAAATTGCTATATTTTAAAAAAAATTCCATTCTGTCACCTTTCTTGTAAGACTTTTCTTTTTCGATTTTCATACTTTCATTAATATTTTATTTGATTGTACTAAAAGAATATATTTTTAATATAACAATATTTTTATATGCTTTTAGTGTTAAACTAATATATTTTAATGACAATGTTACAAAAAAAGAAAATTATGATACGATACGACTCGTTAGGGAGATGCTCTTATGTTAAGAATCGAGTTTGGGGTTTTAATTTAGAAATATTAGTAAAATATTTGCGTAAAAATATAAAATTATTCATAAAAGACATGACCGGAATACAAACAAATTTAATGAAAAAAAGATTATGGCAAGCATGAAGAAATGTCAACTAAAAACAATTAGCGAATGTGACGCCTCTGTCGGCCGAAACACCACTCTTTTTTCTTTTAAGTAGATGTTTGTTCACCTAATAATCGACCAAAAGCCCAAATTAGTTTTCAACTTTGTTTCTTTGAACAACAAAGTTAGAACATAGTAATGCCAAAAAACTCTAAACAAAATCCAAATTTTGTGATTCTGTGTAGACTAGGTCTATGCCGAATCGATCGTATAAACGACCATTTTAATATTTGCAAACAATACATGCTTTATATGTACTCATTTTATTAGAAGTACTACAATGATTAATGCAATTAAGAATAAGAAAATTGTACTCTCAATAATAATGCAGTGGAACAAGATTAAAATAAAATATTAGACTACACAACTTCCTAATCACGTTAATAACCGAAAGCTTAATCTTAAAACAGTGGCTCTTAAAATATTACACGGGACAATCATTTAGTGAACTTCCTAATCACGTTAATCACTGAAAGCTTGTTCTTACAACAATGGCTCTGTTTCACATAAAAAATAGTAATTCAAAAGTTGATTGATAATAGTTAAAAAGTTAATGAGAAGTTGGAAAAATTATTGAGAGGTGAAAAGTTTGGAATTGAAAACAAATATTCATTCCCTTCGGTTTCAAAATAAGTAACGCCTCTATATTAGAAAAGTCATTTGAATGGACGTTTCAGATTTTAATTAAAGAATTAAATATTTGATTTAATTAGCTATTGAATAAATAATTAATGCCATTAAATTAATCCGAAGACAGAGAGTATGATGAGTATAGTTTAGTAAACTTATTCCAATCATTAAATTATTATTCATTATTCTTGTTAGTTTTTGTGACAAAAATGTAAATTTGAATATTGGTTCTTGTTTTGAAACAGAGAGAGACACAGTAATAAATACATTATTAATTAATTTTTTTGGTAAATTAATTTTTTTTATCTCATTTCATTTGTTGATTAAGATAATGCGCGTTTTTTTAGAAAATAATCTATAACAATAACAATATATAAAGATTATATTTTTTTTTCACATTTCGTTATTTCATTTAATTTTAAAAATTAAATATTTTATAAATAGTTTACCTTTAATTGTTATTAATTAGAAAAAAATCTTTCTTCTTTCTTATATACATATTTTACTTTCTTAATTATATATTTTAATAAATATATTACAAATTAGTTATATACATTTTTTATTAATCTTAATTCAAATTTTTATAAAAACTAAAAAATACGAAGACAAATAAATAACAACAGTTGTGTTTTTGCTAGTTTATTATGGAATAGATATGTAAGACTCTAGAAAATGACGTTTTAAAATTGATAGTGGTTTAAAAATAGTGAGACTCAATTATTTTAATATTAAAAGTTTTTGTAAAAATAGAATTGTTATAAACGAGTTTCATTATTATAAACCACTTCTCTAAAGTTCTCTAACTTCTCTCTAGAGATTTTGTCTCTCTGGTCGTCTGATTGAAGAACCGAGACCGTAGAATTGATCCTCTCGGCGAGCTCTTCAAATTGGATCGATCAGTTTCTCCATACGCGTAAGTTGAGTTTTCGCTCTTTATTTTAGTCTTTTTCTGTTGCATGCAGGCCCTCTTCCGCTTGCATGCGACGTTTTAATCATCAATATGAGTCTCTGTTGATCAGTGATCATAACGGTATGTCCTGATTGTTCTTGTGATGTTTCTATGTGTAGATAGAGCATCCTGTGGAGTTAGAGGTGTTGACGTTTTGAAGGCGTTGACGTTTATAAAGTTATCTAAATAGAATAACAGGTAAGGGAAGCTAACTGTTTTACTTAAATTTCATCTAGAAATCATTATGATGACTTTGAATTGCATGATTGATTGTTGTATGAGTGCTTGAATTGCGTAATTGAGTGTATGATTGGATTGTGCTAGATTTCTTTGCTGTTGCATGTGAGAACAGATTGGGAATCTGGTATTTTTGCCTAAGCGAGCAGCTCTCGCCTGAGCGAAAACACAAGAAACTCATTCCCTGATTCTGCGCGAGATCTCGCCTAGGCAAGTCACTCTCATCTAAGCGAGACAGCTTAGCCTGAGCGAGAATTCGCCCAGAGTTTGGGTTGTTATCTGTTTTGAGCCTCGCTCAGGCGAAAATGACTCGCCTAAGCGAGAGAGCCTTTTTGCCTATGCGAGACCTTCTAGCTTGGGCGAGAACCCCTGCAGTTGAGTGTTATTTCTTTGTTTCTAATTGATGAAGCTATGTTTGAATGTTAAAATATGAACTTAATTATGATATACATGAATTGTTATGACTGGTACTATGTGTGGTGAAATTGCATGAAGTTGGAATATGAGAAGAAGTGGTTGAACTAGAATTTCAAGGGAAATTCTGAGAGGAATGTTTTAGTGTATGTAAGGACATAAGGACTCAGTTTTGGTTGGTATCCTGACGCTCCTAGTAACCATTAAGACTCATGTAGAGTATGATGGATTACGTCGGGGGGAGTAGCATGAGGTCCTGGTCTATGGACCCGATCCGCCATAGAGGTGATGGGACTTACCCTGGGAGTGGTTGGGTGATAACCCCTTGTGTCCAAACTCTGCAGAGTTTGGGAACCGTCGCAGGTGCAAGCCACCAAGAGATCCGATGTCGCTTACATAATCCGGATATTGAGTCTAAAGTCATGTATATGTGTTGTGGTGGTCTATATGATTCTGGTGATAATGAGAAAGATTGCATGGTTTCTGTTTATAATTGAACTGCATGATTCCTTAATCAAATTAGCTTAACCTTGCTTTTTGTGTTCCTGTCTTGTGTTGTATGTTTCATTTTGCGATGATCACCTATTCGGTGGGAGCAAATATGGTTGCAGTGTCAAAGACACTTTTGGAGGATGAAGAGCCATCGTGTTAGTGTTGAAGATGAGGTTTTCAGTGGAAGCTTTAGCAGTGGTCGGTAGTATAGAGTTTATTAGTTTAGTTTAAGTGTATAAGTGATATATTTTTATAGTCATACCTTTTGTAAGACTGTATTAATTATTGGGTACACTGGATTATCTGTTTTGGAACTATGATGAAATTCCCTATTTTTATTAGTTTTAAGATGCTGAAATTGGGATGTTACAAGATATTTATTAAAATGTTTAAATATGAAACAAGAAAAAAAAAAAACTTTTTTCAATAGAAATCATATCAATTTGTTCAAAGGGATGCAACATAGGTACCAATATAGTGTATTGGTTCTGTTCGAAAAAGAAGAGGTTGGGTTTGGGCTGTCACAGTTTCACTTCGTGCACCACCTTTTTAAAAAAATTTGTACTTCCCATTGTAGTTAGACTCTAATGTTACTTACTGCACCCTTAGACTCATACCGTACATGTCCAACTTATTTTTCTTTGCCATTGTCTGGGCCTCATTTATTTTCTCCATCCGAGCCTTCACTACACACTCACCTTCATTTTATTTGGTTCTAGATTGGGCTGCGTTTATTTCTTCCTCCACCTCGTGCTCCTTTTGTATGCACCCCATCCCCTTTAATTAATTGTTTCGGTTTTTCTTACTACACTCACACACACTTGCTCATACACTCATTCCCATACACTGATATATAATTATTATTAGTATTATTAATATTGTTAATATATAATAATAATATTATTATTAATAATAATTAAATAATAATAATAATATTATTATATATAATCTTATTATTATTATTATTATATATTTATAATGATTTTGGATGTGTAGTTACCGACGAGGATTAATTTCAATTAAGGATTATTTTTAAATTAAGTTCAAATTTTAGAAAGTAAAATTATATTTTTTTCTAATTTTTGTAAAAAGTGTATGTTAGATTGATGCTAGTTTTTTCTTTTAAAGAAATTAAATAACATGATATGTATTTTGTTATTTTTAAAACCGTCTAAAAATACAGACCAAAAAGTGTAGAACCTCATAACCAATAATCATTTTTAAATTTATATCAAATTTTTGGGACAAAAATATATTTTTTCCTTTTATAGATTAATTCATAGTTATATTTTTATAAAAAATAAAATAAAAATAAAATTTGAGTAAAGAAAAAGCCATCTTTGGTTGATATATATATATATTATTAATTATGAATTTTTATGATAAATAATATTATATCTTAATCTAGATAAAAGTAAGTGATAATATTTATCTTAAAAAAACAAACCCATGATCCAAAGATTTATAAAAGGCACAGCACACGGCCCGCCATGTCAGACACAAAAATCTAGTTAAGTCTCTTCATCTCATCTCAAGTCCTACCCATCCTTCTTCCACGTTAACGCAACTTCCTCTCCACCGTCCACGTCGCCACCTCTACCCCATCGAAGCCGCGCGTCTACTCACACTCTAGAAAGCGTGTGACATTCCTTACTCAACCACTAACATAAACTAGCATATTTCCGGTATATCATATTATATTTCCATTTATTTATTTATTTCAGAAGAAAGGAGGTTTATTTTTCACATTTGTTGCGCTTTGCCTCACTATCTCTTGTTCTTTTCTTCTCCACAACGTTGTCGTTGGTGTCTCCGGATCGGCGGAACTTTACCGTACCGGCGTGACTTCCAACGCTGTTCGTGGCATCTTATTGCGATAGCGGTGACGACGATGAAGGTTTTCGTGAAGACTCTCAAAGGCACTCACTTCGAAATCGAAGCGCAGCCGCAGGATACGGTTTGTTACTCCAAACTTTCTCGATTTGGTTTGCATGCGAATTCCTCTTTTCTATTTCGGTCGCTAATTGCGTCCCGTTCTTGAATTGTCTTGAAAGTTTCCCCTCTTTCTTAGAGCCCTGAAATTTAAGGTTAATTAGGGTTTGGTGTTTCGCTTATTTGAATTCTAATTTAATTTGGATGGCAATTTGAATTTACTTTGTTACTTGAGAGTTAATTCCTGCGGGTTTGGGTTTTGGGAGTGATGATTGATATAACCTTATTTTTAATAACTTTTGACTTCAGGTTCGTTGCTAATGTGAATTAGTGGCAAACTTTTATCGATGCTCCTCTCGATTTTATTATTAGTGGAAATTTGTTTACCTAATCTTGGGATTCTTGGCTTGTGATAGTGGATAAGTTCCGCATTGGCAATCTTTGGGGTATTACTTAGGAATATCACCAGTTTTTGTACTATAAGAAGAAATCTTAAGTACTGGTCCTAAATTCTAATTGTTACTCATATCTATGGAAATTTAAATACCCAGTAGTACATATTATTGCTTCAAAAACAGACTTTTTGTCACAATGGCTATTATCTTGGCAATTAGGAATGCACTTTATATGTGAATAATGTGCGTTTTTTAATCTTTTCCGAAGTTGCACGTTTTTAACAATCGAAGTTTTCTAAATACTTGATGTGAGCTACATGTGGCGTTCTGTATCATCAAATATGCCCATGCTTCATCTTTTTATTTTATCGGCTTTGTGATTCGTGTCTATGATCTTCTGTTTTTTTTGAACATCAATAATTGATCTCTTACATTATTTGTAATTGTGGATATTCTGTTCAGGTTTCTGAAGTGAAGAAAAGTATTGAAACTATTCAGGGTGCAGATGTCTATCCTGCTGCCCAACAAATGCTAATTCACCAAGGGAAAGTTCTGAAGGATGCTACTACCTTAGAGGAGAATAACGTAGCTGAAAATAGTTTCATTGTAATTATGCTATCAAAGGTATTTAGTTCATTTTTTATTTCTTTGTAGAGAAAAAAACGATATTATGGGTCATATTCTGTTTAACAATTGTATTAATTTATTAATCAATTTATGTTGCACTAAATTAGAATCTTATATTTAAAATATGCTAGAGTAAGAGCACATCTGGTGAAGGTTCTACTACTGCACCATCGACCAAGGTGAGAACAGTTTTTCAATGTAATAAATATTTGCAATGTTTCTATCATTTAGGATTTACCCTGTTATTGGATATGGTAAGATGAAAGCATAATCTCTCTTATCCGTTGTTTAAACATTCTCTAAAAACTAAAAATTATGTATTCATTGCAGACACCACAGACTAGTGCACCTCCTACTTCAACAGCGCCAGTGTCATCAGCTCCTCAAGCTCCAGATACAACTGAGGCACCGTGAGTGGCTAATCTTTCTAGGATGTTTTTTATTTGTTTAGATAAATGTCAATTTAAACTATTGTAATATGTATTATGTGCATGGTTTCAATTTGACAGGCCAACTACTGTTACTGCACCTGTATCTTCAGCTCCAGCCCCTGCTTCTATTTCTTCAGGAACTCCTGTGTATGTATTTTGTTGCCTTATGTGAATGTAGAGTTTAAAGTTGCTGTTATTTTTGTATCCTGATAGGCAGAACTCTTCACGTTGCTTGATTCTTGTTTCACATTTTGTTATTAAAAGAATTTCTTTTCGAAGCAGGGAGGGATTTGATATCTATGGGCAGGCGGCATCCAATCTTGTTGCTGGAAGCAATTTGGAGGGGACAATCCAGCAAATTATTGACATGGGTGGAGGGAGCTGGGATAGGGATACTGTTGTCCGTGCTCTTCGAGCTGCCTATAACAATCCTGAGAGAGCTGTTGAATATTTGTATTCAGTATGTGAATTTTAGATGTCAAAAACCGTAATTGATGATTTTTGTCCGCCAAATATTTTCGTCGCATTTATTTACTTAAGTTGAGGATCGTAGTTATTTGGGTGGAAGGTGGTTTCTTTTGTTTTGTGATATTTTATTGCCATGTTTCCTTCTATAATTCAAATATTATTCTTTAATGTTAGGGTATCCCTGAGCAAGCTGAAGCTCCTCTTGTAGCCAGAGCGCCTGCAGGTGCTCAACCTGCAAATCCTCCTGCCGCTGCTGCTGCTCCACAAACAGCACAACCTGCTCCGATTACCTCAACTGGACCTAATGCTAATCCCTTAGACCTTTTTCCGCAGGTAGCCATTACATATTTTTATTATTGAGGAGAGAATGAAATGAAACCTCTGGGTTGTATACTGAACTTTGGGTAACAGGGCCTTCCCAATATGGGTTCTGGTGCTGCTGGTGCTGGCTCGTTGGATTTTCTACGCAACAGTCATCAAGTATTTATTATCTTTATATTCATTTGCTACTGAATTTCTTTCTCCATAGATATGTTTTGAATAGATGTTTCAATTATTCTCATTTGCATTTCAGTTCCAAGCCTTGCGGGCTATGGTGCAGGCTAATCCACAAATATTGCAGGTTTTCCTCTTTACGCAGTAGTGTATATCTGTATCCTATGTTTGTCTTCTTCAGAGTTCCCTGATTCTTGTTCTTGCTGCAGCCTATGCTACAGGAGCTCGGCAAGCAAAATCCTAATCTTATGAGGTTGATTCGAGATCATCAAGCTGATTTCCTTCGCCTGATAAATGAACCTGTGGAAGGTGGCGAAGGGTAAGGGATCATCATCTGATGTTCTTTTGTAATTTTGTGTTTGTGTGTAGATACGTGGGGAATTATCTTTTCTGACTATCTTTTGCATGTTCACTGAATTATGTATTGCATTTAATGTGCTTCAGGAATATATTGGGGCAGCTGGCTGGTGGCATGCCTCAAGCAGTGACCGTCACTCCCGAGGAGCGCCAAGCTATTGAGCGTGTAAGTTTGACTTCTTGTTAGGATGTGATGTATATGCTGATACGTCTGAAATTTATAGTAATCTGAGTTGTGGTTTTTGTTTAGCTTGAAGCAATGGGTTTTGATCGTGCGATCGTATTGGAGGTTTACTTCGCGTGTAACAAAAATGAGGAATTGGCTGCGAACTACCTTATAGATCACATGCACGAGTTCGATGAACACCAATAGATCTCCTTTCCAATTTGCCAAATTATTTCTTTTCAACTTCTTCTCTCGATGGGTCTTTGTTACACTCGATGTTTAATGAGTTGATGTTTGATAATGACAATCTCAAGTGGATAAGTTTTAGCCCCTCCTTTATTATTGCCCTTGTATTTATCATTTCCTCCCTGTCCCTCGAGATTTTATTAGTATTCATATACATAGTTGTTTGCCCCCAACTTATTAGGTTTTTGTGCATCCCTTCTAGTTCTAACGTTTGAGATTGTGCATGTTTTATATGCCAGTAGTTGATTGATGCCAAATTAGTCCTCTTTGGAACACATGGAGATAATTTAAAAGTAGTTGTCATCTTGAATGAGTATTTATCGTAAAAATTAATATGAATAGATGTCGGAATTATCTAAAATGTTAAGAATTCATTCAAAATCAAATCAACTATATTCTAAATTGTTTCTCAAATTTTAAATGGTTTAAACATTTCAAACACGATTTAACTTGTAAATCAAATGAGTCTCGGTAAGTGTACTAACTGCCATGTAGACATCAATGTAAAGCTACTGGCTGCAAGCATTAGTTTGAGATTTTGGTTTCTGGAAGTATAATGGCTATTTGTTGTCTGGTTGTTTACAAAATTAGATGCACAATATCTGACACTTGGTTTTAACTAGTGTTGACCCGAATATAACCATGAATCAATAACACTTAACACACACATTGATTGAAATCAGTGATTGTTATCCGTTGAATCACCATAAATCGCTGATTAAATTTTTAAATTTTCAGGAAGATAGATTAGGAAATATCTCTCCTCTGAGGAATAAGTTCTCCACATAATAGAATTCACACCATTTTCAAACAAAATTTTAAGATTCAATGTTTTGTATTTTCTTTCTTGTATGTTATACAAATTTTTCCTTGTAATGTTATACTTTCGATTTATATTTATATTTTGATTATTATTATTACTATTATTATTGGTCTAATTTAAATTGATGAAAAATATTATCATGGACCTGATAATGAATAAGATTTGGATGAAGTTGTGTGCATATATCAAGATGTCAAATTGTGTATTAAGAAGTTATGCCAACAAAACATGGTGACCAAAAAAAGGAGTGCAATATTGTTGTATGTTTAGAAAAAAAGAAATCAGGTGATTTTTAGAATTGAAATATTTGAGATTAACAATTTTATTGAAGAGTGAACTATATTGCTTGGTTGTGAGAGTGGAGATGGTGACCTGATATTGACTCGCAAAAATGAGTCAAAGGCAGATTAGTTCATCATTGATAGACATGCTTAAAATCTTAACTGTAATTGATAAGTTTACGTATATAGTCAGATAAAATACAAATAATAATTATTTTTATATATTAATTTTTTAATCATAATTGATAATTGAAAAGTTTTAATTCGTAACTTAATTGATAAATGTTAATTATTTAAGTTGCAATATATTTTACATCCTATAAATAATATAATAATCAAAATCAATCTTTTAAATTAATTTTTTATTTTAAATTTTAATTTAAAAAATTAATAAATCCGTTTATTTCGTTCTACCTTTAACAAATTAACAGATTAAAAGTATGAACTCCGCTCATCACCATAGTGCAGGCTGGCAAATTGACCTATAAAATGTGTATGAAGAAAAAATGGTTCCAAATTCCATTGTAATGTGGTTATCTAACTGACGGGTGCGCTTGAGGGAGGTACATGGACCTCACATGCAAATGCCCAAAATTAATTATGGGCCGTAAGAAAAAGAGAAATTGTGCAAACATGTTAAAACTTGTCTCTGGCCGAATTGGAAAGTGTAGATGATGGAGATGGAAACGGGTTAGTCGGGTACGGATAGTGTCACCCGCTATCCGATCTGATATGTGAAAAAATATTTGCTGGTTATCTGTCTAATTGTTTGTTAGATATTTATTTAAAAAATATTTGTAATTTTTTCTAAAACTTACGGATATATATGAATATTATATTTATGTATCTATAAATATTTTTAAAAATATTTATAATTTTTTAAAACAAATTTAAATAAAAATATAAAAAGTCTAAAATATAATTTTAATTAAATTAACTTAATAAAATATAAATTAAACTTTTATTTTAATTGAATTAAACTTAATAAAAAATAAAATAAATTTTACTTTTACTTTTTATAAGTAATGGATATTTATAAATACAGATAGTATAATACTGACGTCATATAAGTATTAAAAGGTGATATGGAAGGAGGAAAAAAAATCTACAACGAATCTTTGATGGAACGTGACTAAGGAAAGAAAAGGAACAACAAGTCAAGATAGCTTATAAATTAGTTTTGAGTAAAGGAAAATATAAAGAACTTGAAGATGAAATTATAAAATCATCTCAAAGAATGAAAAAAATAAATAAATCAATTAACTCAACCACTTGATAGTTGAACTGCTTTGTGTTCAAAACTTAATTATTCAGTAGTCAAGCTAGTTCATTTTGTATGCATCTTTTCTGATTTTAAAAAAATATGGGAACTAAGATCTCCCCCATTATGATGAATTGCTACTTTACACTTTACTGGCAAGTGAACCTCTTTAATCATCTTTCAAATTTTTTTTTGATTAAATATGTTTTTATTGTGAAAATTATTAGCCCATTTTCAAAACTTTAGATTAATTAGTCCCTCATCTTAATAAACGCTTGAATTTAGTCTTTTAAACCAAATTTTGTTAAGTTTATTTGACGTTTTAAAAGCGTTATTAGGCAAACATTAACGGAAAATGAGTTAAACTATGTAAACAAGTTAAATACTATCATAAAATACGTTTAAAACATCTAATTAGTTTTAAAAAATTTAGTTAAAAAAATTAAATACACGTATTTTCAAAGTTAAAAGATTAAATTAGTCTAAAATTTTGATAAGGAACTATTTCCGATTTATACGGGGACCAAAATCATATTTTACTCTTTTTTTTTTTCTCTAACTACCACAAAAAAATCTTAATTTAAATTGATTTTAACGTTTTAGATCATTTAAGATGTTCGTTGTCCAATTTCATCATCCTATTTTGTTTTACACTTTGTTTATATTCAGAGTTTATTTACAGCCCATTCTGTCTAAAATTATTGTTTCATTAACAGTGCCGTTATCTAAAAAAAATACCTGAGTTTTTTTTATACATGTAAATATCGATTAATACAAGTATATATATATATATATATTTATATATATATATATATATATATATATATATTATAATATATATATATATATATATATATATATATGATATTTAAACAAAGTTATTTATAATTAAATCTTATTTTATATTAATGTTAATATTAATATTTTTAATCAACTAAAATATTTTTTTTATCTACCATATTTATCAAATTAATCATAAATTTTTACGAATTTTATTTTTAAATATTTTTAATTTCGTTTCTTTATGTTTAAAATAACAATATTACTTTATTTCTCTATTTCCTTAAATTCATTCACCAACTTTCTCTTGAATTATCTTCAAAAAATAAAAAAAATTAAATATGATATTATACTAATGGTAGACTTGACTATATTGTCCACATAGTAAAATGGTGATCAATTATAATATTTGAATTAATTTTGTATGACTGTTGTTTTTCGTTATTTTAAAACTTTTTGGCGTAAACACTAAATCAATAAAGGGACTGAATATTGAAGTGAGAATTTAAATGGATGTCTATGTAAAAAATAATAATAAATTTAAGACGGTAAAAATGATATAAGTTAGTTTCATTATTTGTTATATAATCACCGCTACTTGTATATTTTTATCAAAAAAATTTCTATTATTTTCACTATTTTTTTATCTTTGTTTTCTCGTAACAATTATTATTGTATTGTCATTACCTCATAAAGTATCACCATTTATATTGATTTTTTCTTTATTGTCATTAGTAATTTAGTAATCTCATAACAATTATCATCATTCACAATTATTTTTGATATTTTCATATCATTAATTGTTATTATGATCACATTATTATCATGTTCTTCACGAATCATTATCACCATCCCCACACATACTGTTATTCAACTTTTATGATGATGTTGTTCCCGAAAATTATATACAATCACTTTTCATTTTACTGTTCAGTGTTTATCATATTCTTGTAACATATGTCATCCTATGTTGTTTGCCACCAAATAAGTTTTACATATTCAGTTTCGTTTTAACTTTTTTTAATGAAATACGCTATACTTTTTAATTTAACAGTTAACGATGTTTTTCTATTTTTATAATTTTTTCATATTATTTTTAATATGGTTTATTTTTTAAAATAAGTTATTGTAATTCCTTTTATGAAAATCGTGATAATAAAATTATTACAATGACACATAGCTTTTGTGACTTATATTATTAGTCAACATTGAAAACTCTAAAATTGTTCTTTCCTAGTCTAAAATAGACATGTTTTCTTTCTTTTATTTATTTTTCATCACCACCCTTTTCTCCTTTCTTTTCTTTTTCTCTGTTCTGAGTTAATTTTATTTTTCATCTGTGTTGATTACCGCAGAACCTCTTATAAAAAAATGTATACTTCTTAGAAAAAAATTCCTTCATTAAAAATACATATATAAAGTTCAAAATAATCACAACTTTTTTTTACATGAAAAGGTTGGGATCACAATTTTTTTCATTATTTTAGAAAAAGTAAAATAAAATAAAAAACAGACATATTAATTTACTGGTTTAATTCTAGAATCGATTTGAACTATTATCGTAATAAAAATTACATTGATTGATAATTTATAATTTTAATAACCATTTTTATTATTTTCAACAGTCAATTTGATGGGCCGCTTTAATTTCAAAGACAGCAGTAGTAGGTAAATTATAAACAAATATATATTTTTTTTCATTAAACGACCTTTTGAACAAAAAATATATTGCAAGTTGCAAGTCATAAAACTAATATATTACATTAATGTGAACAAGTTTTTGTTTAAAATTTATGGATAAAAAATATAATTGATATATAACGTCTATTAAAGTAATCGTAGATTCTGTATTAAATATTGATCATCAGTAAAATCAATAAATATTTTTCTCACATAACATATTTAAAAACTAGACTTTAGACTTTTTAATTGAAAAAGCGATTCAACAAACTTCTTTATAATCACTTTTAAGCGAAAAGGATGAATAAAATTAAACAAAATGTCTACAACATTCAAAATTAGCTGTACACAAATTAAGAATTTCAAAAAGGCATACAAAAATTACAAATTAATTTATATATAAAGTAATTTTATTTCATAAAAGAATTTATTATCATTTTTTTCTCTAAAAGGTTTTGTGATGAATTTCGTGGAAGCTTAAACAGAACAAAAATCAAATGTAAAATAAAAACCAATTCACATATTCACATGTCTTCCCAACTTTAGTTAAACAAGACAAATCCAAATGCTCCCATCCACCTAAGATGCTTTACTTCTTAGGGCTCTCTCTGTATTTCTCCACGTGACGTAACGTAACATAATCAAATTCTTCCCAACAATCAAATATATGTTTGTTACAAGTAGTATACAGCTCATAAAATCTACCATAAATTATAGATTACAAGAACTGTTTTTTATCTTAAACATTTTTTTTTTCTAAAAAAATGAAAATTGAATATTGTTAAAATAAAAATCTCATTAATTTTCAAATATTATAATTAAAAATATGGTTAAATATTATATGTGTCCCTTAACTTATAAAAATTGAATCCTCCAATATTATCTAATATTAGAAATGTGTAGATTTATTTTTTTAGTAATTTTTTTAAAGTTTATTTTATGTTTGAAACATGTTTCATAACAATATATGAGTATATGAGTTGTTTAATACATTATAACAAAGACGTTGGTTAAAAACATGTTTGAAATGTTAAATAAATTCAATAAAATACATTTAAAAGAAGACTAATTTCAATATTAAGTGAGAAATTAAGAGATAAAAAAGATATATCTGATGCTTAAAAATATTATAAAATCTTCAAAATGACACGAACTGATATAAGATGTTGATAAAATTGTGCCGAAAACAATTCATGTCCTAAGACGTAGGATTAGTGACTATTATGAATAATTTAGAATGCATTTCAATGATAATATATAATGTTTGAATATGTTACAATTAACATATAAATTTAATTACAAAATTAAAAAAACAATTATAGTAATTTAACAAAGATATTTCATATAGAATATGAATATCCAGCCGCACATGTACTTTTATGATCTTTCTACATTAAAAGGAAGGATATATCCTATTTAGCAATAGTAAGTGGATGGTGTGTGTAAAAGGGACCTTTGTCTCTCTTTTTCTTTTGTGAAAGAAACTAAAATCGGGTTTTGAGATCTCACGAGTATAAACATACCTTAAAACTATTCTCATACACTTTACAGAGTTTGTATAAGGATCACAAAATTCAAACTTACACTTTTAAAGAATATGAGTATGAAACTCATCAATTATGTCAAAATTTTGTCTTTACATTAAACAGATAAACATTGATGTTGGGAATTGATTGGGTTATCTACGGCTATGTTAGGTTTCAAACTTATTTTTCTTGTGCGTGATGCGGACTTTTCCACCACATGGCCACTGGTGCGTGAACAGACACAGGAAAAGAGAAGATTAATGGCCTTCGAATATTATTGGTGTTGGATGCGTGGGTTGGGAGAAAAAGAAAAGGACCATTTTTTTTTTTGGTACAAAATAATTCCAGAACAAGGAACATATTTGTACGAAACATCATCAATAATGAATCAACTTTATCAAAGTTTTCTCCCAAATTATAATAATATTCCAGTTTCGTGTGAACCACAGAAAAGCATGCCCAATCTGTTTACGAATGGTCAAATTGAAAGAAAAGTAAATGGTTGTCGACCATGTTCTAACTATAAACTCCATTATTTGTTTTGATTAATGTTCATCTTTCATAGTACTTCACAATAAAAAAACTAATTATTCACCGTTTGGCCAGTTGTTCTGAAAAAAGTTCCAACCTTTAGATCTGTCCCAGACATGTTAATTGCTGTCCTTTATGTTATTTTTAATCAGATTTAAATTAAAAAGTAATCTGATGTGTTTTTCATACCAATTATTTTTTATTACAATAAGTTATCTTGATTTTTAAATAATTGATAAAAACATCTTCGTACACATTATCATTAATTTTAAGTCTTTTCTTCACTTTCCTCGTTGTCCTGTAGTCTCTCTTCCCACAAACAACTAACAACTATCTTTCAAAGCATTTTCTCATTCACACACACTCGAAAAAAGAAAAGGAAAGAATTTTATTAAAAGATGTATGTATATTAAAAGATATACAAATATTCTTCAAAACATAATAATAATAATAATTATACGATTGTTATAGGAATTCAAATTAAAATCATATCTATTAAATATTTATAAAATTAAAAATTAAAAATTATTATTATTATAAAAATATTATTATTTTATAAATTAAATACTTCGTTAATAAATATCAGTAAAATATTATATTAAATAGAATACGTGTTAAACATAATTACTTGACCTACTTTGAAGTATTCTAACATAAGTTTGCACAATTTTTTACTTTTTGTTTTTTTTTTTTATTTCTTATGTGCACATGAATTTTTATTCTAGAATATATTCACTAGATATTAGATAGGTGTTATTACGGTTGCTTATTTTTTTTAAAAAAAAACAGAAAATAAAATGGTATTCCAAAATTTTGAAATATTTTAACCATGTAAATAATTATATCTAGATGTATGAAATTCATATATAAGAGATATATTTAGCTCATAACATCAATTTAAGATGTAGAACTATTTTATTTCATATGGAAATGCCTATTTCTGGACAAAAGTTAGATAGAAAAACTGTAAAAGTAAATTGAATTGACAAAATCAAGCATGTCTGTATATTACGGTTTGTCCAATTAATACTTATCTAAAACTTGTCAGTTATTTTTAAGATAAAGTTGTTTCAGCAAATTTAAAGATTAAAAATTGAAAATTATAACTTAAATAAAAGTTATCTGTCACTTCTACTTTGTTTTTTTTATATATTTAGCAACTTTTTCAAGTTAAATGGTAAATTATTTAAAACTGTTTTGTCTAATAAAAATATATTAATGTTAAACATTTTCACATCTTAACGTAAATTAGTGCTTCTTAAGGCCTATTATCTTCTTATTAAACAACTTTCTGTAAATAAATAAAAAATATTTATGAAAGCTAAAATAAAAAGTGACAAATTTAAAAAATCGTAGAATTATATTAATACTTATTGATATATATAAATAAATAAATTTTTGGTGGCTTAGTGATTTATTGAACAAATTAATTTCATAATTCGTTGAGCAAAATTGCATCTACCAAATAAATTATGCAAAATCTTAAAGTATGCCCAATTACTCAAAACCAATTTCAATTCTAAAAGCAACTATTTCATACATTCCAACATGTTTAAAATATGTAAAGCACAATTTAATTATATAATAAGTATAACTCAGATTGAATATCCAAACCTAAAGTCATATTTTAAATTAATGAAATCACAGTCACAACTAATTTAACTAAAACTCTTCAAAACATAATACCAACAATTCATCAACAACAACTTATTGATTTAAAATCAAATTCCAAATAATTTTTGCTATCTAACAATTAATGGTAATATTATAGAGAATAACAAAAAAGAGTAATCAAGACTTCTAGAAATATTATCACAACAATAAAAACACAAATTAAAGTACTTTTTATTTGATAGAACTATTAAAACTGCAAAATATTTATAGTACAAAAAAAATCAAAGAATTTTTGGCGAAAACATATTGCAATGGGAAAAAAAAAAAACCCAAATTTGAATTTAAATGGATAGAAATGTTTCACCTTTTTCAACCTTCTAGTTGCCACTTGTTTTTTAGAAAGATGAAAAACGTATCAGAAATGAAAGGAGAAGTTAAAGAAAAAAAAAAGAATAAAAAGTGTAGGCGAGAAGGAATAAAAATTCCAAAAATAAATAAAAATAAGAGAAAAAACAAAGAAAATGAATCTTTGACCCAAGACTTCCATATTAATATTTCTTAGATTACATTTACATCTTTAAAAGGATATTATTTTTTATTTTGTTGACTTACACAACAACAAGAATATATATTTTAAGATAAATATTTTAAATTAAAGTAAAATTTTAAATTAGGTTATCAAATATGTTTAAGTAATAGTTTCATATTATGTAGGAGTCAGAGATCAAGTGCAATTTAAATATTTTTTTTCTTCTTCCATCGTCTGAGGTACTTTTTAAAGACAAAATTGTAACAGAACTACACACTCCAAAACGGACAATATCTTAGGAACGTGATCCTTGTTCCTAATGATGTTGTTAGATCGACTTGGGTCAGGTCAGAACAAAATAAAAAGATAAAAAAATAACACACACACTATTCAATTAAATTATATATTTTAAAACATATAGTTACTTTAATTTTTCATTTTTTTTACCTTAATTATATTAAATCAATATTTTTATTTGTAATATTAAACTTACTATTATTAATAATAAATACTATAAATTAGTAGTATAAAATATCCAAAACTTAAGTATTAGACATTTTTGAAGAATATAGACATATTTGCTAAAAAAAACATATTTTTACAAAAAAAAAATTGAAAGCAAAAAGTTAAAAGTTTTAACAAAAATTATTTTTTATATTTATAGAAAATAAAAATGAAGATAAACAGTGTCAATGTAAAAGAAATTATGATATCAAAATAGGAATGTCAAAGTACAATTTTTTTCCATCAAATTCAATAAGTTGAGTGTATTCAACAAAATGGTATTAGTTGATTCTGGTAAAATCAGTAGTTGAATAGGACAAAATGGGAAGAAATTAAAAGTTTTAAAGTTGAACTTGAAAAACGGGGATAGGAAGCAAGATGGGTTGATTGAGAAAGAGGTTTGAATAACAGTGATATATATTTTGTGACTAATTCCTCTTTGAAAAATAACACAGAAAAGGTTATAATAGGAAAATGCTTTGTCAAAAGTTAGCTAAATATCAATGCCACTTCCTTCAAAACCAAGTAAATGCGAATACTTAATCACCCAAAGTCGTAACCAAGTTTGAAAGCAATTACCCAATTACTTCAAGCAATTTCTCTTTCATAAGAAATCGGTGGAATTAAGGATACTCATTTTTTATCTATTTAGTATTCAATTTTTTTAGCTATTTACTCCTTAAATAAATATTTTTACTTTTCATTTTTATTGTATTAATTATTATGTCCTTTTATATTGTTTCATCAATAGTTTTACGTATATTGTTTTTAAGTGAGACAAAACTCTCACTTCGATCTAATAATCTTATTTTTACATTCATGTGGTCTCATAAACAATATAAAGTTTAGAAAAACAAACTCTCTTTTTTTAAATAAATTGAAACTTTGAAATTTAATTATAATTTAAATGTTTTTTCTTCATTAATTTTTTAAGACGTCTTTTAAAAGTAAAATTATAACAAAACTCTTGATTGTAAAATAGACAATAAACAATTCTAAAAGGTTGTTTCACTCACTAAACTTTATTACCACTAAATAAAATTATACACAAATGAGTTAACACGACGTGACGTAGTGAGAGTGACTTAAATGGTTTAAATATGAGACAAGTATCATGGTGGATATCTTGAATAGATAGCATTACATTATTTTTGTTCAGACTTTTTTTCTTCAATTTCAATTAATTTGTAAGAATTAAGTTATTCATATAATAATTTCGATGATTGGAACATCGACTGAAATTTAAATAGTAAATTATTTTGTAAATCAGGAAAAATTTAATTTATAGAACCTCGACCATTATTTTCAAATTTCATTCACTTCTTTATATAAAAACTGGCTTCTAATAGAAATTAACTATTTTAAAGAAAAAAACACTTTTTATGAATTTATTTAAATAAACGCTGATTCTGATTATTAATTATTTATGTCAATTTTTCGAGTCTGTAGATGGAAGAAAATCGATGAAAAAACATCCTTAACGTCACAATAGTGAATTTACAAGATTGAAAGCGATTGATAAGTTTAGTTAGATTTTTTCACCATTCCGCGTGTTGAGCGTGTTTGGCTTGGTAGATAAACGAGGAAAAAGAGTGAATGAATGGTGCATAATTATAGAGGATTTTTGTTTTGCATGAGTATATTTTTAAGACGATTTTTCAGATATTCTTTAACACTGCAAGAGTTACTTAAACCATCAAATGAAAAAAAAAAAGGATAAAATCAAGATTATCATCTTCTAAGCATGATTAAGAAGATAATATTGATGAAGTCCAACGCAAAATTATAAGACATGTATGTGTATGAATTAATTTATCAAAGCATGCACTTTTTTCATCTAATTATTTATGTATTATTCATCCTGTATTTTTTAATTGAGACAGTTCATTTTGACATCCTTAATACATGTTTGGAAAAGTACCCGAAAAATTTAGTTATAAATTAATTTTCCTTGACATATATTGCAAATGATGTTTTATTTAAAAAAAAGTTAATAGTAAATTTTAAGACAATTTTTTATTCGGTAACAAATTTTAAAAGGTTAATTTTTAACTTGGAAATGATTTTAAATTTCAAATTATTTCTAACTGAAAATGAAACCTGACATAATTAATCTAAAATTATGCTAGTTGGTATTTTAATCTTTTTATGGATAATACAAGTGAAGCCAAGCACATGTTAAGTACGAACGGCAACAAACATCTTTAACAAACATCTTTATCTAGAAGTTTTCGAGACATGAACCAATTCAAAGTATCAAAATGATGCAAACTATGTTAAAAATAAGAAAAATCTAATTTTGATTTTCATATCATACCAATTATTTATTTAATAATGTATGCGTTCTTCTTATAATAATGCTACCCACGTTTCGTTGTCATGTGGATCGACAATTCTATCTACTTTCCCACACATATATCATATTGTTTAATATATATATATATATATATATATATATATATATATATATATATATATATATATATATTTATTTATTGTGATTATAAAAATAATATGTCTTGAAAATACCACATCGTCTAGGATAATTAAGGGGATATGTACTAGTAATTATATAATGGATTCTAAGTCTATGATGTTCTTTGTCCTAGTCAAACACACTTTAAAACTTGTATTTAACTTTTCTTATACTCTTGTAATAAAGTGATGTGAAGTTTGAGTATATATGTTATACAAATTTTCATATAGTGTTACCCTCTTTTGGTTGTAGTTTTTATCCGATTTTGGGAGTTTCTACGTTATATATATATATATATATATATATATATATATAAAAGGATTTGATGCTTACAATGTCTTTAGTGGACTAATAAACTTAACGTCTTTCGATTTCATTCAAAGTTTTGAAGTGTTTTATGCATCTACAATTAAAACAAATTTCATAGACAATTTACTTGTGGATTAAAATCACAATATTTTTGTATCTTTTCTATTATTAAGGATGAAAAGTGGAGGAATAAAAAAGTGAAGAATTGCATATGAAGAAGAGAGTGATGGTGAAGAATATGTAAGAATGTAAATTGCAAACAAAGATAACCAAGGTTATATGGGTTAATATATTATTCTAAGTGTTAGATCTCAAATCACTTAATTTAAGATATCATACACTAAAACACATATTTTGTTAAGTTTATTTGACGTTTCAAATACGTTTGATGAAAACATTTTAGTTATTTACACAGTTTGAAATATTTTTATTATAGTGTTAGCTGAGAAACGTATTTGAAACATTAAATAAACTTAATAAAATTTGGTTAAAAGAACTAAACTCATGCATTTTTAGAAAAGATGATTAATCATAACTTTCAGTTGAAGTTAAGGAACAAAAAAACATACTTAATCATAAAAAATACTACCCAATTCATTTCAAACATCTCAAAATTTGACATCAACAATATCAATATAAAATACTTCATAAGTTAGAATTGAATTCAAAGTATTTTTCCTTCTTTACTTTATGTTTCTTTTAATGATTTGTTCAAAGTAAAAATGTGAGAAAAAATATAACTTGTTTTCATCATTATAATAAAATCTCTCATTAACAACTAATTGTAGTGAAAAAAAATATGATTAGTCACTATAGTGATCAATTTAGATATCAATTTACAAAATAATTTTTTTTATTAAAATAGTCACTATTAGGAATAACAAATTATAATTTCTCTCTAAAATTTAGCTACCAAGGTTTTAACTGTAAAAAAAAAAATAGTTTATAAATTGATCACTAACATTAGCTACTAAGGTTTTGGCTACCAAAGAAATTCATTTTTAAAGTAGTTTCTGATTAATTAATGACTAATTTAGTGACCAATTATAATTTTTTATTTGTTACGATACATCCAATAGTTTCATATCACTTAATAGTCGATATTAGACGCAATTTAAATACTTCTTCATCCTTCCACCCTGAGACATTTTTTAAGGACAAAACAGTGACAAATATCCACACTTCAAAGTGAATAATACTTCGAGAACATAGTGGTTGATTCCAACCATGTTATCGGACTTGTAATCCAAACATTGTTCATAATAGTAATTATTTTAGTAACCAATATTTTTTTTATTTTGTAAATTAATATCTAAATTGGTCATTATAAAGACAATACATATATTTTTGCTTTAGATGTCACATGCACCCAAACTATTTATATATTAACTGTTACAAAAAAGAAAACTTGAATATTTGAGAGAAAACAATCACTTATTTAAAACATTTTTTTTGTCTATATTACTATATTCTCTAATATTTGTGTATAAATATTATTTCATTATATAAAAAAAATTTCTAGAAATTTAGAAGAAAAGAAGAAAAAAAAACGTTTAACAAAAACGATATACCCTACCCATCCTTTTATTGTTATCAAATATTAATTAAATATCTTTTACAAAAAATAAATATTACACCAAATAAAATATGATATTATTTCATATTCAACGTAAAAAAAACATATTCTATTTATTATAATAAAATACCAATAAATAAAATTATAATTATATAAATATTAAATAATAATTTGATGGAGGTAAAATAATTTTAAAGAAGAGTAGAAATTATAGTGTCTTAGAAATAAGTTTCAAAACTTAGGATAAAAGATAATTAATATAAGTATGTTAAGTTATCTAATTAAATACATTTTAGTAATTAAAATGGAAATGAATATGAAAAATAATGACACAAATACACTTATTCGTCCATATTATCCGTAGCTAATTTAAAAAATCTAAGTATTATCAATATTTGTATTCATTTTCAGTTAATATATGAATTCTCGATTAAAATCATGACAGATTCAAATAATATAAACATAAAAAAAATTCTTTTGTCATTCACAATTACGACGATAAATTGTAATATTATATAACACTTATAATAAAGAATCATGAAAATAAACAACCAACATATCAATTTTGTCTAATTAGTTGAGCACGTTTACCATGTGTCCATTTGATCACTATTCTTTTATTCTTTTTTAACCCATTCAACTACATTTAACATAAAAGGAAGAGTTTCGATAAATTATAAAAGAATAAACTATAAAATGAATTAGTTTAATCAAATTTAATATTATTTAACCTGCTAAACTTTATTTTTTTAAAGATGTACATCTAAACTCTAAACTTTAGTTCAATCATTAAATTTTTAACAAATGACATAATTAAGAATGACAAAAGGAATTATTGAGACTCATTTTCATTGGCAAAATATGGGGTGAAAAAAATGAGACTAATTTACTTACAGATCTATAATGGTAAAGTGACATTAGAATCTTGACCTGTTTAAATTTTTTATAATTATATTATTTTTTGTTATATATATATATATATATGATTATTATTATTATGTGTACTTATTAAATTATTTAATTATAATTAATATTTAAATTAGTCGGATTTAAATTATAATACTTTTATATATTTGTATCTCCTAAAAATTATAATAAAATTTTTTTTTACTATTTTTATTTTAATTTAGAAAAAATGTTGAATATACGTCGTCTTTATTTCTGGTTCACTAAGTCATACCAACCATATAATGAGTTAACAAATTAAAAATATGAAATTGTCCCGTAAAACTAATGTCAATTAAGATCATAAATAAGTTTGTCCTTGGAGATATTTTTGTTTTTACAGGACTTCTCTTTATTGATTGGGTATGAATATGGGTATTGGCATCAGCTGGTCTTAGTTAATCCGTAGGGAGTCATGGTCCTCCTCCCAATTTTTTTTAACTATATGCAGTACATATTTTATTTATGAAAATTAAATTATATATAATTTATTTATTTTATAAATTATAACATTTAATGTTAATAAATGATAAAATATAAAATTAAACAAAAAACAAAATTATTAAAATATTTTGTGTCTTCTCTCTCATTATGATTTTATCACATATTGTATTTATCTTCTACTCTGGTATATTTTCTTTTGTTTATGAAAAAAAAAAAAGACGTTAGACAAACACTAACTCATCCTTTGTATTTTAATTTCTCATATGTTATAATAGAAAATGTAATTCTTTTTTGTTTATTATAGGAAAATATTAGTTCAATAAATAGTATATTTTTTTATCTCGTGAGTTTTTTTGTATTTGTTTTATGGGTATAGAATAAAAAGATATGTATTAAATTTCAATTTTGTATTAAATTTTGATAAATTGTTTTTTACTTTTTTTTAAATAGATATATAAATGAACAATAAAATAATATGTTATTGTTTAGGAATGATAAGAGAAAATACCTGTAGAGATGAAAACAAGATAAATTTTACTTTACATAATTTTGAATTATTCACAATCCAAATTTTGAATTAGAGGGAACCTTATCTAGAATTAAAAGAATTATAGTTGTAAGATAGGAGTTTCGTATTAACTCTTTTGGGAGATATATGAATTTTAAGTATATTATTTTGGCTTTTCCAAATTTTAGGACCAAGATCTACCACCGAAGATTCTATTTTTTTCAATTAGGTATGAAGATAGGATGAGGTTGTACATATTTGTCCCGTTTCTGTCCCCAAAATACCTATCCCTATCCTATATATAGTAAACATTCACTTAAGTTTATATTTTGATCTTGAGAATTTGATCCAGACTTAATTGGAATACAGACATATGAAATATTAAGAGTCATATTACAATATAAAATATGATGGGTCATATAATTACAATATGAAATATTACGAAGGTTTAAAATTTGTAAACATTTTAAAAAATATGAGAGATACAAGAGATATGATAATTATAAGAGATATGTTTAATAGTATAAACCTTTCATTTATTGAATAATATAAAAAAGAATTATTGTATTATTATTATTTTTTATTACATTTGAATAACTAATAAAAATGAAATCGATATTTTCCTAAAAAAAAATGAAAACCAAACAGATAATTTAACCTATCCATTAAAACCTTTCATAAATTTTTTAGTCAAATATCTTCATTTTAGTCTGTCCATCCTTGAAACAAATAACTCAATAATTTTCTCTCTATTCTCTCGATCCATTCTTAAAAACAAACAAAACCTACCGATAAACCATACACGTGAAGTGGGGATGGAAGAAGTGGTCGTTGCTGCACTGTGGGCCGATGGAGGGAACTTGTTAGATATTGGAGTAAATCACACCAACATTCATCATAATTTTTTCAAAATACTCTTATACCCACCATTTTTTTATAATAAACTCTCTAAATGCTTACATATAACACAAGATTAGAAGATATGTGTGGTCCTTTTAAAATCATGAAATACATTTATATTATAATGGAAGATAATGAAATGTTTTTAAAATAAATGAGAAATTTATGCATAATTTAAAAAAAATTGGTATGTTAGTTTAATTTAAAAAAATCTCAAAAAAAAAAAAAATGGTAGTATAGATATTTTGGGAGCATGAACTCACCTTGCCAACTACTGCTACTTCTACTTCATTCCTCCCTTCACGTGGTGGTTGAGAAACCCAACCACCTTTTCTTCTACCTTAATTCTTTCGCAACTCCCTCAAACATATAATCTGTTCCAACGCATTTTAATTCAAATCAAAACCTATTAAGTTTTATATCTTATTTAATTTTTTTTTTATATTTTTTTAAAGTTTTAAATAAATTTTAATCAAGAAACAAACCCCTTATAGTGTGGCCTAAGCAAATCATTAAGGATGAAATTTTATTCCATTTCTGGTCCATAACGTGTTATTATTGCAATAATTTAAGCCAACACTGACCCATCTGCCCCAGGTTTTAAAACAATTTAGGTTTCGTTGTTGCATTGTAAAGTAAGGTACTAATCACAATAGTCAAGTTACTTTCCTATCATAATAGCAAGTTAACAACAACTATTGACTACACAAGCTGATGTAAGACAATTTTTTATATATTTACATTTCATATAATTTAAACAATTACAGAATTTTTTCAGAATGTTTTTATTAGTTTCACTGTCTTAAGGAACACGTTATCACTTAATGAGAAATATATGACCGATAAATACTATTATTGCACGTGTGAATCTTGCTGTAACAGATTTTTAAAATATACAAGGCATGAAAATGAAAAAAAAAAGTGATAATATCTTTTATTTTAAATCGTGTACCCAAAATATTTTCTGGATTAAAAGATGGAATGTGTTAATAATATACACAACTTTTTAAGATATGCTACAAGCACGCACGACCACACGAGTTTGACTCGATAATTTTGTAGAGGAATATATAGGTATAATAGTAGCTAGTTAATGAAGGATCAAATCCAAAGAATCTATATTTTTTAGATTAACAATATTCTAATCACAATTCCCACACACCAATATTAGTGTGAAAATCTTAAATCTCCAAATTTACATGCATGACTTGAATTAAAAAATAATTCTTATATGTAACTGTTAACGATAAGTTAGTAACTTACTATTAGTTTAGAGCAAAAGAGTTAAAGTGAGGGACCGAGTTCATAATATTCTAACCAGGTTATGAATTTTAGGTTTAATTTGAACCTTAGGTTTTATTAGTTGAAAAAAAAAAAAAAACATAACTGCGAATATTTGTGGATATAATTTGTAAAAATAGATATTTTTTAGTTGATATATGTAAATATTTAGTATGGGTATTTAACAAATATTATTAAGGAACAAATTTTATGGTATTCAACCTGTATGTATATAATATTCGCTGAGTTATTGAATAATGATTGAAAGTTTGATTTCATATAACTTTTTATCTTTTATTTAAAGATATAAAATTGAAGTTATTTTTTAAACTTATATTTTAGGTCTACTTATTTAAATTTGTTTTCAGAAAATAACTAATTTCATTTGTGTTAGTGTTTTAGTATGCAAATTTATTAATTGTACTTTAAAATTACTATTTTTTATCTAAGTTTATATTTTAAAGACTTAATTTTAAATTTTATTTAGATAAGATCAGTAATAAATAGACACCGTACTTATTACTAAATGAATTTTAATTTTTTGATTAATTTTTTGTGTTATTTCTTTGTTGTACATTTACAATATACCGATAAACATTTCTTTTGATATTTTAAGACATGTTAAAGAAAATATCTAAAGTTATGTTAAAAAAAAATGTAAGTATTAACATAAGTGTATTTTAAAGACAAAAAAAAAAATCTAAACTCTACACATATTATAATATCTAAACCTATCAACCACATCATTTTAGGTAGCTTTTGACAATAATGTTGAACTAAAAAAAATTAATTTGCTTTAACAATGAATTTTTAGTTTACGAAATTTATAATAAAACATGTATTTTAAAACTTAGGTTATGAAATTAATTCTGATTTCTAAATATAATAATTTGAAATAAAAAATTATACCACGTGTATATTTTGGTATTTTTTTTAATGAAATAGGTTAATTCATAGTTTGACTCATTGACATCTTTAATTAAAATTATTAAAATCAATGCAAAAAATCTATAAATAAAAAAAAAACTAAAAATAATACCTAACTTCTATTTGTAAGTGTTAATTGTAATTATTTTAAAAATCTACTTATAAAACATAACTAATTCTTATCACTATTGTTAAGAAAAATATTGTAGCTTACAATGAAACACTAACAACTAAGTTTTACCGAAAAACATGCATCAAATTCAAAATAGCATGAGATATATGACATTTAGTTATAATTTTACAAACTAGACGGATTATAAAAACATTATTAATTAAATTTAATTATAAGAAGTAACGCATCACCATGAATAGAGTATGCGAAGATCTATTAAATTTCATATGCTATAAAAATATTATAAATTATTAACGAAAATACAGGTGGCATCGTACCGGTTCGACCGTAAGTTTATCAAGCTTACTTTAATTTTAATTCAAACTTTATTTTTATTATGTTGCTGTATTATTTTAAAATATAAAAAATATAAATATTGTATAATAGTATAAGAACTAATAACCAATTTAAAAATTAAAACTGCGATGCATTTTCTAAAAGGATGTTTATTAAAAAAAATTAAAATTAACGGATACCATAATCATTTTATTTTATGAGAACGTCTAAATTTAGGAAATAAATTAAAAAAGTGTTTTGAAAAATATAAAAAAATGATAGCGAAAATCATATAATTTACATATGTTTATAAATGACTAATAATACATATTAATAAACTGCCTCGGAGAAATAGTGCAACATGAAAATTTTGAAACGCCTTAATTTAAGATTATATAAACTTAAGAAGGTAAGTAATTATAAATTACTATATGTGTGTGATTTAGTTGTTATTTTTTATTAGTAAGCTTTTTAAAAAATAATAAATAGTTGGTTTAAAGGGAAGATGATGAAGTAAAGAGGTTTTGAAGCACATGAGAAACGTTGAGATCTGGAAAGCAAAGGTGTATCTTTTTAGCAATTAGGAAATAGGAATAGTTAAAATGATAAATAATAAAGATAGAGAAGATAAGAATTGGTGTAACCCATTGATTGAGGCAGTGATAGTGGGCAACATTATCGTAGGCATTTTTAATGCAATTTTTATTTTATTTTAATTTTAATTTTATTTTTATTGACGTTGCCACCACTCAAGTAAACCTTTCATTTCAAAGCTTCTCAGAAGGCCAACCCATAATTCCCTTCGACCAAGTTTGCAATTTTGAATGCAATTTTCAAGTCTAAACAAATCCCATCACTGTTATAAAATTAAAAAAAATGAATAATGAAAAAGCTTTAATTCCCAAAACACCCTCACACTTAACCCTTGCTTTGTCCGTTTTTTCTTTTTCTTTTCCTTTTGGTACCAACCAAAACACCTAAAAAAACACCAGCCGAACCGGGCCGAATAAAGCACCAAAAGCGGTCATTGACTAGGCGAGTGGGACCCACGCAACTGACCCGGACTCCAACTCCAAATTCAACTCCATTTAATATTTTAAAAAAGGAAAAAGCAGCCACCATATTCTTTTTACAACAAAACCATAAAAAGCTAAAAATAAATATTTAAATAAAAAATAAGAAACATGAAAACAAAAAGGCAAAATCAAAGTCTGTGTGTAATGGGCTAAGAATTCGGTCCCACGCGCCTGCGTCGTCAGCATCATTACACCGTACTCTTTCTTTCTCTCTCTCTTTCTTTCTTTTCTTTCTCTCTCCATTGTCCCCCTTTATATATAAGCCTCACGAGATCTCTTCGCCACCACAACCCGCCGTGTCAACTCTCGTTGAAACACCACCGATTAAACGTGTCTCTTAAATCTAATTCCCAAAACGCTACCGTTTTGGCCTTCCTTTCTAAGTATGGGTGATAGCGATTCAGGTTGCAAGAAGCGTGTCCGAGATGACTCGGACGACTCGGTTCTGGAATCGCCCGAGGCAAAGCGACTCAGGGACGATTTACTCGAGTTCTTCGACGACGCCGACGATGCGCCGTCCACTCAGGACCTTGACTCCGTCATGAAGAGTCTGCAGGAGGAGATCTCCGGCGTGACGTCAGATTCCGGCGAGTCTCAGGCGCAGATCGGATACCTCCTGGAGGCTTCCGACGACGAGCTAGGGCTTCCTCCAGCCGGAAACTCGTCGGTGCCGGAGAAGAAAAACGAGGAGAATGAGTTGATCCGAGTGGCGTCTGACTCGTCAGGAATCGGCGAGTTGTGGGAGTTTGAGGACCATAGTTCAAGATACGATTCGTTTGATTTGGGAATGGGATTCGGTTACGAGTGCGATACTGCTACGGAATACGCTGCGTTTGAGAAACTTTTCGATCATTCGGATGTGTATTATGATTCCACTGATTTTTCTGATACATGGCGGCATGAGACGTTGCCCACACAATAGATATTTAATTAAAAGGAAAAAGAAAAAAGATAAAAAGATAAAAGTATTAGAGATGTACATATTTTTCACTGTTTTTTGTTCCCTTTTTTCTTGATGAAGGGAATTACAGAAGAAGTTTAGGATAACAGATGCAAAGGAAATTGCTTAGTTATATTTCTAATACTTTATGAAGGGAGTAAATTACTGGAATATTCACTATATTAAAATCTAGAGTCTGAATTGCACGTCTAATCTAATTATCCAACAGATTTTTTGAAATAAAATGTTGATTTGGTTTTGCAATTACAAGAACTGGAAAATAGTATCTCTCTTCTTCTCTGCTAGATGAACTGCTGCTAGACTGAAGAAACACAACTTGAAAATTTTGAATTTTAGTTTGGCGTGGAAAGTAAAAAAAAAAACTGAGAAAATAATATTTGACTGATACGATAAAGAATTTATTAGTAATATTTGATTTAATTTTATGGTTTGTTCTTCAATTTTTATCAAATTCTATTTTATTTAGCAACAATGGCTACTAGTATTTGTGTTTCTTAATAAGTGGTATTCATCTGCTTTATAAATTTTGGTTCGTTGTGTTTTCTAATTAAGTGATCTTAATATTATAGATAATTTTTTTGGTTTCAATTTTTTTTCATCTATTTATGTTCTATATTCTATAAAAAAAATGGATTATAACTTCTATTATTAGAAAGAGAAGAGAATTGGGGATTCTATTTTTCTAGAAGAAAAATAATATCTATTTCTAGTTATAGAATTTTTCATTTTAAAATATTGGGATATTTTAGTTAGCACGCTTAAAATGTTTGTAATTAATTGTTAAAAAGTACTTCAATTATCTTTTATCCTTTGAAGAGAAGATAAAACAATCGGAGACCAAGACATGAACTTGAAGAAAGTGTCCGACCAGTCCTGTATAAACAAATAATAAATTCAACATATACAACATAGTACTTTGAATTAATACCTCAAATAGAAAAAAAAAAACTATAATAATTACTTTTAGATTTCATTTTATAAGAACGATACAACATATGATATACAAGTGTTTAATAATGAATAAAACATTTTTTTTTCATCTCACTGTATACCTTTTTTGAGAAAAACACTTCTTATTTTCTCTCGTTTCGTTTTGTAAGTTTTGATCGTGTATAATTTTTTTTTTAATATGATAATATATTAATAGTAGTTAGAAAAATACATTTAACAAATAACAAATTTTGATATACTATAAATTAATCTATCTCTGGTTGCTTTAAGGGAGAAAAAAACTAAAGTTTGGTAGACTTAAAAACAACGATATATTGGGAGCTGAAAGATACTTTAATTTGATTGAGAAGAATGACAATACCAAAGTATAGCACGTGATGATGCCATTGTTAATCTTGGGTGGTAGACGAAGAAAGGAGGATGGTGGATTTTGGGCCTAACTTTTGTGTATTTCTTGCACATTTTACTTACATACTTGTTGGTGCACCGTACGTTTAACTTGGGCCATTTTTGGTGAGTAAACAACTGTAGCTTCTATAAGCTTTACAAGTGGCTCACACCTCACCAATTACTGCAAAACTTAATTCAGATTTACAAAATAAACAACGTTGTATTTGGAAGACAGAAAAGGACATGGTTTTAGGTTTCTTTTCCTTTTCTACATATTCTTTGTTATGTGAACCGATGGAGAAGAGTTATGGTAGGCATAAATGATAGGTAAACCTAACTCATCCAACACGACTTCACACCCAAATAAAAGAAAATTAATTAGATGGATTAATCCCGTTAAGGAAAATGATGGTGCACACCACTATTGAAAAGTATACACATAATAAATGTTTCATTTACGTCACCATTTTAGTTTAAGCTCTTTCGATACTCACCCTTTTTTTTGTTCTATTTTACACATATAGACCATACCCTATTTCCGCATTAGTTATTCCACCCCACACTTTGTTCAGAGGTGCCATTTGAATGAAAGTCTTACCTATAAGTTATTTAAAAAGAAAATCTGTTTTATCATAAAGTTTTTAAAAGACTGACGTATTTGTGGTGTACTATTCCGCTAAGCAAACTACTTAGTGGTTACATTTTTCTCACAATACCATATATGTCGAATAATTTATGTATAGGTGTTATAATAAAAAATGACTTGTTTAAAAGTTCTAATACGACTGTTTAATTATATATAAAGTTATTCTGAAACTTTTTATGTTTATTTTTTACACAGACCAATATATTTAATAGTAAGACAGATAAATAAATATATGCATTTAAAACAGTATAATCAATTTAATATAAATTTAAAAATAGCGGTTCAAAAATGATTTTAATAATATTTTTGGTATGACATATTCAAATAATTTTTCTAACTTTTGGTCTGTGAATACATCCATAGGGGATAAATAAAGGTTTAAATATATATTTGGTCTATATTTTTGTTGTTTTTATTTAATCTGATTTTCATTTTTTTTATGTTCAATTAAGTCTTTATTTTTGTCAAATTCTGGTCAATTTAGTCTTTTTCATTGACGGTGTTTAAATAGTTAACGTTTTTGAATAATACATGTCACAAATTTTTTTTTTAATTTAAATTTTAATTATTATTGTTTTTTTTTTTAAATTTCAAAGAATTTATCCATGTGTCAAGTCACAATTGTGTCACATGTCAAAAAATTATGTGTAGATACATTATATATATTTTTTATTGGTTTATACCAAAGTCTAAGGACAAATAAGCTGGTGCTTGTAGTTTTTCGGAGTCATATACTTAAAAAAAAGTTAAATACTTCCGTGGGTATATTTTTAATTTCTGTGAAGAAAAAATATTACAACTAAGAGCAAAGAGGAAGAAAAATTCGATAGCGAAGGAGTTTTGCAACTTCGGCCCAAGTCTGGCCCGTTAGATACGGGCCGAGTATCGACCGCATCGGTTTATATTTATTGGCAAGAACAAGTTCTATTTTCATTAAAAATAATAGCACAGAATACATATATCCTTTTATTAATATATGGAGTAGAAGCTATATTAATAGTTACAATAAATTTAAAATTAGGAAGGCCTTTTTTTGTACCTTTGAGGAAAGATTATTGATGTAGAGCCAAGGTCGTTAGTTTGTTTCGTTTCTCGTCCGAATGATGATACCTAGTTTGAATATTGCGATCATTTTTTTAAGGATACTTAATTGAAAATTGAAATAGTTGATGTAATGTTTTAATTGATTTTCAATTTTAATTCATTTGATTGTGCTTATAAATTATAGAGCTAAAATTTCGAGTTGAAAAAAAAAAAAAACTGGTGTCTTTCATTGGTATGGGCTCGAAAAGTGTAAGCCCTGCCCACGACAGTTTTTCTATTTCAGCCCAAAAAGCAAGTTACCTACAAAACAAACAAGATGTATGAATTATTTGAATTTGACTTTTTAAATGTTGGAAACCTTAACTAAATAATTCCGGAAATAGATACAATTTTGAGATTGGATTCAATTATTTAAATGAGTAAAATTAAAAATTTATAAGCTTAATATCAAGTTATTAACAGCTCGTTTGTATAGTTGTTAAGAAACCATTATGTGATGGTTTTATTTGAGATTGTATACTTTTTTTTTTCTTATGGTAAATTTTTTGCATTTTGTGATAGTTTTATTTGTATAATACTCAGATACAATAATTTTCCTGATATGGAAGACACTATAAATTATTTCACAAATTTAAGACATATATTTTAATATTTAATATAGAAGTAACTTGTATTATAATTTTTTTAAGAAACTAACACAAAGTTATGAAATGGTCAACGATATTTTTCATAATTGACATATTTTTAATAAATGTTAAAATATGATCAAATTATATATTCATTAAAAAACCGAAGAAGAAAGGTTTGTTACATAATATATTTTTGAAAAACATTTCACCTCTTTCGTTCTTAGTGGAATATATAAGTTATATAAGAGCAAATTTAATGAGAATTTGTTAAAATAAGGTTATTTATTAAAGAAATATTATTTAAATTCATGTCTTATAATTTTTTTTTCAATTTTAATGAACATATATTTACAATAATTTAATTAAAATTATGTTCTTAATAATAAAAATTCATTTTAATAATTTTTTATTGAAAATATTCTATATATACAAAATCTCCTTAAAGTTACTTTCTTATCTTTTATCTAAAATCTTACAAAATCCCTTTGATTGTTGAGAATGCACATTAAGATATAGTTGACGAATTATTTAACCATGGTCGTTACCTAAAGCCCATCAAGGCCCATAAAATCATCCCCAAAGACAGAGCGCGTCATGGTCTTCACTCAACTACTGCCAGAGTAAAAACTACCATATTTCCGGATATATAAACCATAGCATATTTTTGGGTATATAAACCATATATCATATATACTTTTATTTATTTAACCATGTGATATAAGTAATATAAGAAAAATTAATAAATAGTGATTTATTATTTATAGGAAATAGTAGATAATTTAATATAACAATAACAATAAATTAAATATAATGTTGAAAAAAAAAACAGTAATAATATTAATCTTTATCTTAAATAATATATATAAAAAATCGTTATACAGATCAATAACAGAATCTATGATATTAATCTTAATAAAGATAAAAAAAATAAAGATAAAAAGAATAATGATATTTATCTTAAAAACAAATACATCATCCAAAGATTTATAAAAGGTTTACAATGAGGCACAATGGTCTTCTCACACAAAAATCTAGCTAATTCTCTCATCTCAATTCCCACCCATTCTTCTTCCACGTTAACGCCAATTCTTCAGCATCGTCCACGTCACCACCTCAACTCACCGAAGCTGCGCGTCTAATCACGCTCTAAAAAGCGTGTGATACTCCTCACCCAACCACTAACATAAACTAGCATATTTTCGGGTATATCATATCATATTTCCAATTATTTATTTATTTATTTATTTATTTCAGTAAAAGAGGTTTTTATTCACATTTGTTGCGCCTTTGGCTCACTCTCTCTTGTTCCTTTCTTCTCTACAACGTTGTAATTGGTGTATTCGGATCGGCGGAACTTTACCGTACCGGCGTGACTTCCGACGCTGTTTGTGACGCCTTACTGCGATAGGTGACGAAGATGAAGGTTTTCGTGAAGACTCTCAAAGGCACTCACTTCGAAATCGAAGTGCAGCCTCAGAATACGGTTTGTTACTCCAAACTTTATCGATTTGGATTCTTTGCGATTTTCCTTTTTCTATTTCGGTCGCTAATTGCGTCCTGTTCTTGAATTCTTTCAAAGGTTTCCCCTCCCTCTAGAACCTGAGATTGAGTGTTAATTAGGGTTTCACTTATTTGAATTCTAATTTAATTTTGATGGCAATTTGGATTTAATTTGTTACTTGAAAGTTAATTCCTGCTTTTTTGGAGTGACTATTGATTTGGTATATGGAATATGCTGGGGAACGAATGAAGTCTATTATTCTCGTCATAACAACATTCTCTAGCTAGATAACCATATTTTTAATAACTTTTTTGTCTTCCGGATCATTGCTCGTGTGAATTGGTGGCAAACTTGTTATTGATGATTCTATTATTAGTGGGAAATCTGTTTTCTATGTTTGGGATTCTTGGGGCATGTGATAGTGAATAAGTTCCGCATTGACAATATCTGGAGTATTACTTCTTAGGAATATCAAACCAGTTTGTATTATATTTTTTTTTTTGATAAGTACTGGTTCTAAATTCTAATTGCTACTCATATCTATGGAAATTTAAATGCCCGGCTTATCTTACTGTTACCGCTAACACTTGCTCCAAAAACTGACTTATTACCTTATTCTCAGAATGGATGTTATCTTGGTAACTAGGACTGCAGTTGATATGTGAATAATGAGCGCTTTTTAGTGTTTTCGGGGTTGCACGTTTCTAACAATCCAATTTTTCTAAATGCTTGATGTGACCTAAATGTGGAGTTCTATATAATCAAATTTGTCAACGCTTCATCTTTTAAGGGCTTTGTGATTCACTTCTACTTTCTTCTGGTTTGTTTAACATCAATAACTGATTTGTCACATTATTTTCAACCGTGAATATTCTTTTCAGGTTTCTGAAGTGAAGAAAAGTATTGAAACTGTTCAGGGTGCAGATGTTTATCCTGCTGCCCAGCAAATGCTAATTCACCAAGGGAAAGTTCTGAAGGATGCTACTACCTTGGAGGATAATAACGTAGCTGAAAGTAGTTTCATTGTAATTATGCTATCAAAGGTAGTTTCTTTGGTTCATTTATTTATTTATTTTTAAAATGATAATATGTTGCATATTCTGTTTCAAATTTATGTTGAACTAAATTAGAATTATATGTTTAAAATATGCTAGAGTAAGAGCACTTCTGGTGAAGGATCTACTACAACTGCACCATCGACCAAGGTGAAAACACTTTTTAAATGTTATAAACTTTTGCAATATTTCTATCATGTAGACTTTACCCTGTTATGGGATATGATAAGACAAGCATAATGTCTCTTATGCGTTATCTAAACATTCTCTAAAAATTATGTATTCATTCCAGACACCACAGACTAGTGCACCTCCTACTTCAACAGCGCCAGTGTCAACAGCTCTTCAAGCTCCAGCTGCAACTGAGGCACCGTGAGTTGCTAATCTTTCTAGGATATTTTTTATTTGTTTAGATAAATGTCAATTTAAACTATTTTAATGTGTATTATGTGCTATATAAAGGCTTCATTTCAATTCGACAGGCCGGAAACTGTTACTGCACCTGCACCTGCACCTGTATCTACACCTTCAGTTCCAGCTCCTGCTTCTATTTCTTCAGGAACTCCTGTGTATGTGTTATGCTTCCTGCCCTGTGTAGAATGTAGAGTTTATAGTTGCTGTTATTTTTGTATCTGGAAAGACAGAACTCTTCAACTTGCTTGATTCTTCTTTTAAATTTTGTTGCTAAAAATGTCTTTTTAATCAGGGAGGGGTCTGATATCTATGGGCAGGCGGCATCCAATCTCGTTGCTGGAAGTCATTTGGAGGGAACTATTCAGCAAATTATTGACATGGGTGGAGGGAGCTGGGACAGGGATACTGTTGTCCGTGCTCTTCGAGCTGCCTATAACAACCCTGAGAGAGCTGTTGAATATTTGTATTCGGTATGTGAATTTTAGACGTTAAATACTGTGCTTGATGAATTTGTCCTACAAGTATTTCAGTCGCATTTAGTTAGCTTAATATAGTATCGTAGTTATTTGGGTGGAAGGTGGACTCTTTTATTTTGTGATATTTTCTTGCCATCTTTCCTTTTTTAAATCCAAATATCATTCATCAACATTAGGGTATCCCTGAGCAAGCTGAAGCTCCACTTGTAGCCAGAGCTCCTGCAGGTGCACAACCCGCAAATCCTCCTGCAGCTGCTGCTCCACAAACAGCACAACCTGCTCCGGTTACCTCAACTGGGCCTAATGCTAATCCTTTAGACCTTTTTCCGCAGGTAGCTATTACATTTTTTATTACTGAAGAGAGAATGAAAGCTTTTGGTTGTTGTATACTGAACTTTGTGTAACAGGGCCTTCCTAATGTGGGTGGTTCTGGTGCTGCTGGTGCTGGCTCATTGGATTTTCTACGCAACAGTCAACAAGTATTATTATCTTTCTCTTCATTTACCCCAGAATTTCTTGCTTCATAGATATGTTTTAAATAGATATTTCAATTATGTTCATTCGCATTTCAGTTCCAAGCCTTGCGGGCTATGGTGCAGGCTAATCCACAAATATTGCAGGTTTTCTTCTTTGCTCAGTAGTGTATCACTGTATCATATGTTGTCTTCTTGATAGTTCCCCGATTCTTGTTCTTGCTGCAGCCTATGCTACAGGAGCTCGGCAAACAAAATCCTCATCTTATGAGGTTGATTCGAGATCATCAAGCTGATTTCCTTCGCCTGATAAATGAACCTGTGGAAGGTGGCGAAGGGTAAGGGATCATCTGATGTTCTTTTGTAATTTTGAGTGTGTATAGATAGGAGGGGAAGTATCTTTTCTGAATATCTTTTGCATGTTCACTGAATTATATTTTTCATTTAATGTGCTTCAGGAATATATTGGGGCAGATGGCTGGTGGCATGCCTCAAGCAGTGACCGTCACTCCTGAGGAGCGCCAAGCTATTGAGCGTGTAAGTTTGACTTCTTTTTAGGATGTGATGTATATATGCTGATACGTCTGAAATTTATAAAAATCTGAGTTGTGGTTTTTGTTTTCAGCTTGAAGCAATGGGTTTTGATCGTGCGATCGTATTGGAGGTTTACTTCGCGTGTAACAAAAATGAGGAATTGGCTGCGAACTACCTTATAGATCACATGCACGAATTCGATGAACACCAATAGATCTACTTTCCAATTTGCCAAATTATTTCTTTTCAACTTCTTCTCTCGATGGGTCTTTGTTACACTCGATGTTTAATGAGTTGATGTTTGATAATGACAATCTCAAGTGGATAAGTTTTAGCCTCTCCTTTATTATTGCCCTTGTATTTATCATTTCCTCCCTGTCCCTCGAGATTTTATTAGTATTCATATACATAGTTGTTTGCCCCCAACTTATTGGGTTTTTGTGCATCCCTTCTAGTTCTAACGTTTGAGATTCTGCATGTTTTATATGCCAGTAGTTGATGAATGCCAAATTAGTCCTCTTTTGAATACATGGAAATAATTTAAAAGTAGTTATCATCTTGAGTATTTATCGTAAAAATTAATATGAATAGATGTCGGAATTAGCTAAAATGTTAAGAATTTATTCAAAATCAAATCAACCATATTCTAAATGTTTCTTATTGTACTGAATTTTTCCGTTAACGGTTATGAAACTTAGGTAATTTTGTATGGGGTGACAAAAAAAAAACGAACTGGGATAACTCTGTATAGTTAATGTAAACATGATTTAACTTATAAATTATGTGCCTCGTTAAGTGTACTCGCTGCCATGTAGACTTCAATATAAAGCTACTGGTTGCAATAATTAATTTGAGTTTTTGGTTTCTGGAAGTATAGTGGCTATTGTTGTCAGGATTGGTTTACAAAAATAGAGGCACAATAGATTTTGATCTGACACTCGGTTTTAACAAGCTGTTGGAACTACTAACTAGTGATTGTTATCCGTTGAATCACCACCGCCCCTATAGACTCGTATATGTCACCAATTTTCCCTGCGATGCTATTTTTATGAGTCCACGTCTACCTCTGCCTGACAAATCATTAGTATTCTGATCAGTCCATCTCCCTCATTCATTTGTTACCCATTCTTATCCATCTCACAAATTATCACGAAAAAAAGAAAATAAGAAATAAATAAACAGAATGTTAAGTATTAGTGATGATTTGAATTGACTTTTATCATCTTGAATAGAGCTGTCAAAATGGGTTGGAACCTGCAAGCCAATCTGGTTCATCATGAATTCGGGTTGAGTTGAAATTTTTTTACAAATTTATATACGGGTTGATTTTTGATTCGGCTCATTTAAAACCTAGCTCATCCGGGTTGAACCCGTGATGAGCCGGAGTTGGTGAGCCAACCCGCAGATAAAAGGGTCACACTAGTGTTTTTTATTAAGTTGGACTTTAGATTGCATTTTTTAGTCAACACATAAATAATTTGTATTTTTTTTTATTTTGGTTTATATTTGGATTGTATTAAAGTTTATTTAGATTTTAATTAGAATTATAATTTCGTTTTGACTGAAAAATAAATAAAAATTATTATTTTTTAATTAAATGAACCCGTAAGCCAACCCGTTTAACCTGTCAATCCGTAGTGGATCGAGTTGGATTTCAATATTTTTGGCTCGTTAAAAGGTGAGCTGGATTGGGTTGACTCACTAAATTATCAATCCATGGTGAGTTGAGCCAGGTCGAATCAGGTTATTCGTTTGGACAGCTCTAATCCTGAGTGCATCGTTATTCCTTAGTCCTTTACCATCATGACGTAAGATGAGAATTGATGATCTAGTTTATTACACCTCTATACATGTAAGAAAATAATACATGGATATTATTTTCTTAGACCTCCATTGATCTCACGAATATGTGTAATTATGAAACTTGGATGTTTTTTTTCGAGATAAGAATGGTTGCTTACATAATATAAAATATAACTGAATATGTACACCATAGATTATTTTACATTAGCTGACTATTGTTTGTTATTTTGTTATATGATAACTGTTATGAATCTATTTAATATAAGAGCAGATAAAATTGAATGTTCATAAAATGATCAAGTAACTGCATAAAGGATTTGGGACATGTTTTATTTTGAAAAACATATCTTTCGTATGTTATCATAGTTCGTAAATTTCAAACTAATTTAAGAAACTTTCTTTACAAGTAATTATGGGGTGTTACAAAATGATCCTAAAAAGAGAATAGGTTGGGCCAGGGCCCAATAGAAAGAGGAAAAATAAGGAGGCGATGGCGCGCGAATGTTGAATACGAAGGGAGCAGGAAGTTAGCAGGGGTGGACATTTGTCTTTCAGGAGTTTGAGGGAAATGAATTGCAAGGAATGTTGTGGCAGAGCGCATTTGTAGCGAATGTTCCCTCAGCGTCTAAACACGCGCTTTGCTTTTTACCATTGCGAATTCCAGTTCCAATTCCTTTTTGACGTTTGAGACGTTCGCAAACACATTGAGATCAAAGGAATCGATAAGCGATCCAGCTATCGAAGGAAGAATAGGATGCCCGAGATGGATGAGGGCGAGGTTATAGATCAACCTCTGTCGGCCATAGCAGAGGCGTTTGAGGAGCTGTCGAAGTGGATGAAGGAGAATAACGACGGCAAACACATTCGCCTCGACACTTTCTGCGAGGCCGCCTCTCTCGTCTCCGTTCTCTTCCGTTGTCTCGGCCTCGCTTTCAAATTCGCTGAATTGGAATACGTCGCCAAGGTTTATCTTCTTTTCTTACTTCAATCGTAAATCACACTTTCTTCTCTTCAAACTTCAAAACTACCACACGAGATTGACCGTTGTGGTCCTCATTCGATGAAGAAGACATGTGTAGTTATTTCTATTTTGAGTCCTTTTTTTTTTAACAAATTACTCCAACCGACTCTTCGTATGAATTTCATACAGTATCCTTTTTTTTTTTTTTAATTTTGAAGATAATCACAGCATGATTTGCATTTCTCTAATTAATAACTGTGACTGTTGATCTACTGAGGAGAGTTGGGTTTTCATGACGCGATCAATCATGGTACTTATTTTGTTTTTGTTTTCTGGAGAATATGTAGTGTTGAATTGTGTCTCTGACAAAATTTATTTGGAAGGAGGATATTTTAGGAAAATAAAGAAAAAAAAATCTTGTAGTTTTATTTTGTTTAAAATGCTTCACTTAAATAATTGAATTCCAGATACAATGGTTGGAAGAAGATAAATGGTGCATGTGAAAAATGATAAAAAGAAAACTGAAAACGGTGATTCTTGCGCTCAGGCGATTAAAAGTTATGATTGCAGAATTTAGTGTATTTTAATCTCTATTTTCCTCGAGTTACTCCTTGTGGTCAAAATCATGTTATCTTTGTTTTTCCTTTCAATTTTTTAGATCATATTGAATTTGGATTGTTTGAAAAAATCATGCACTTATAAACTCGGATATTGTGGTGTTAAATATTGCAATTAACACATAACTTTCGTTTAGTAGCTCCTACATTTTGCAATTAACCACGCTGGTTGTGTACACCATTTGGTTTCTTCAGAGTTAATTTTCATCCAACTAGTTTCTCTCTATATTCAGTGCATCATCTTTGCTTTACCTCCTAAAATTTTCACTTCATCCTGTTTTCTGGCTCAATTTGAATGTCTGACATTGTTCCTAACTTTATGAACATACGATGTTGAAATGAACAGCTAGAAGGACTACTGGAAGCATCAAAGACATGTCCCACTCTAAAGGATATTCTTGAAGTTGATGTTGCCAGTGACACAGTGAAACAATCTGGAAGCTATTCCCGTAATCTGCGTAGAGTTCGGCAGGGTCTTGATCTCGTCAGAGCTATATTCGAACAACTTTTATCCACTGAGTAAGAAACCTTTTTTGTGTACAACAACATAAATACAATGCTGAATTTTCCGTGTGAATTATTAGGAAAGGAAGGAAATGGTTTTCACACTAGTCCTTATTACCTTTCACTTTTTCTTTAGAAATATAAAAAATAACTTCTGTTAACCATTGTGAAATGGTGTCAGAAGAAACTTTTTTTAGAAAAGAAAAGAGTACCATTTTCCTGTCTGTTAGTTTCGCCTGCGTTGAAGCACCACATCATAAATTCTATCATTTTGCTTTCTTAATTTAAGTGCCTTGTGGATAGTTGTGATATCTGTTTTGTATTTTGGCATTTTCAGAGATTCTTCTCTAAAAGAGGTGGCTTCAACAGCTTATGGGCAGGTTTGTGCACCATTTCACACATGGGCGGTACGAACAGCTGTGTACGCTGGGATGTATACACTTCCAACGAGAGAACAACTTTTGATGAAGCTCAATGAAACAGGTAATTTGCATTGTTTTATTATGTTCGGTGATGTGCTTATTAAGTATATGCAATGAAATATATGATGTGTTTAAATAGATATATTGGTGTTGTAACAGATTGGGTTGAATATAGTTTTGTTTGGATAGATATAGATTTATTTAAAAAACTCAAGTTGTAATAGCTTTTTTTTTCAAGTATGGTTTGACATTTTCAGAAACTGTCTTGTGATGTTAGAATTTTATTTTATAATAGTTATTTTAGAATAGCTATGTTTGGCCTATTTCTAAATAGGCTAATGATAGAGTAAAAAAATGTAAAAGCAATGAAAAACTACGAGAATTAAAATCACTGTTACTTAATGTCCAACTAAATTTTTAGAAAGCATTGGTCCGACATGACATATAAGACCTTAAAAGCTCATGGAGTGAGCTAATCTATTTCTACTCAAGTGAATCCATTGAAAAACTACAACCATATGTGTGTTGGCTGTTATAGTTTAAAAGTTACCACTTACTGTTGAATTTGTCGTTAATCCTAACATGTTAGTCATCTTTTGAATTTCCTATTTGAACTTATACACAACATATTTCTATTCGCTGTATAATTTCATTATTGTTGGCTTTCATTTTGGGGTTAAACAACTTACCTTCTTAGCATATTCTATTTAATTATTTTCAAATTTATAAAAAAAAAAATTTGCATAAATTCTGATATGAGCAAAGGGTTTTTTAAACAAACTTTATCCCATTACCATTTAGATAGATTTTTCTTGCACCAGTCCTTCTTACAGAATATCATAAATTCTTTTTGCAGAGCAATCAGCCGAGAAGAAGATGAAAAGGTATATTGCTGCCTCACATCCTATTATAGAATACATTGATAGTCTGTACCTTTCTCGAAATATTACGTTGGACTGGTGAGTTTATAAAAAGAAAAAGAGAAAATCTACTAAGTTGAATGCCCTTTCTATTTGTTAGAAGGCAATGTCGTGTTGTTGTATATATCAGCAACCTAAGTACACATGCTTCGATTTTTGTACTATATATATAAAAGATGTAATTATGTTAGTTTTACTCGACGCCTCTTGGCCCCTTAGAGATACCAAATAGATTTGTACTAAATTACAATCAAAATGCATGCGAAATTTTCAGCTGGTTTATAGTTTTTGTGTTTCTGTATGCACGTATACATAATTTGTTTAGAACTACAGAAACCGTTACGTTTGAATCCTGTGAAAGTACAATTATGAAATGAGGATGCGACGCATTTGGTGCATTATTACCAAATATCAAATTAGCATTTTACGACGAAAATTATATGCAGGTTTTATTGATGGATGAATTGATATTCGGTACATTTTATTCATCTGTGATTTTTTAAATTGTTGACAGGGGCATCGAATTCGCACTCGAAACCTGTACACTAGGGTTAAAATTTGTATAATTTTCTTATAATGATGAAATCAAACATTCATAAACTAAGGTGTGCAAGTTTCATTAAACTTACACCAGTTCAATTTTTTTATTAGTGGTTTAAAAGAAATATACAAATAAAAATCATATAATCTTCTGCCTTTTGGCAAATGTGTATTGGAAACTATTGCTAAACTTTACATATATAAATGGTCTTTCACTTTATCTTAGGCCTGGCCCTGTTTAAATCAACTGTGACTTTCCTTTTAGACTAAAAAATATATAAACAATTGAAACTTTTTACACAAGGTAAGCTTCGTGACTAGGTAGTGTTTGGTTCGGTATATTTTTAAGAATCAAGTCAAAACACTAAACAATCTTAATATAAAATAGGTATGAAAAAAGAGCTTACAATTACTATTACGCTTGTCTAGACATGTTCACTAATTGAGGTGATGTTCTTAAAACCGAATTAATTTGATAAGATTACTCAGTTAGACAAATAAGTCACTACTTAAGACGCACGAGTTTAGCACGTTGGTTATGTAATGAGTCAATAAAATACAAAAATAACCCAGCATGTTTAGAAACATGATTGATTTGGCTAAAGTGAGTTGAACCAACTGAGCTAAACACATAAAAAACATTTGGTAATCAAAATAGGATAAAGATATAAGAGAGAGACGATGATATCAGTTGGAGAAAGGAAGAGCGCATCACAACTCCCATCCTTCCTAACCAATTTACCATGCAGGAAAAGAAAGCATTGGCTGAAATGTATTCTTGGTGGGAAAGAAATTCACGATGAGATGACACATGTCCTGATTTGGGACATTCTTTTGTTAATGGCCCTTGTTGAAGGTGAAGAAAACAATCGAAATACGATGAGTGCCAATGGACCAGTGAGAATCCAATACCAAATCAAGAAGTAAAATGTTCTTTTTATTAAAAAATCGAACCTTTAAAGCTGCTTTACTGCTTACAAATAGATTGTCAACATAATTGCCTTACAACGTTGCTTTCCCTGTCAAAAAATCTAGTAAATGGTCCTCAGGATAGCTCCTAAAAGATAAAACATGATGAAAGTTGAGGGGGGAAAATCAGAAAATGTTCAGCATTGAGCCAAACAGCTTCTCACCAAAGTGTCAAGTCGTGATCCGGTGGTGGCCATACTTTTATGTTGGAAGTGCATAATGACTATAATGTCAGGCTTTCTGGGTTTTCAATGATTTTTGAGAATGTCTGGAGGAACGCAGCCAAGTCAGCACCATATATTATTCGATGATCAGCAGTTACATTCACCTGAAAAAGGAAGTTTAAATCAATTCTAATCGCATTTAATGGTTCAAATTCAGCTCTACAAACTTAAAACAAAAACATTAAATATGGTAATGCAACCATGCATCTTAAGGGTAAAGAGCAGAAAGGAAACGTTGTTGAGTACTTAAGTTATATTGTAATTTCCAATATGCAGGTAAAATATGAGGATAACACATTGTTCGGGAGCAACAACGCCTAGGAATTTTTTTTTTTAAACTAGTTAACAATCGTCGGAATGTTGTCTTCCTAAGTTCACATTCCTAGGAAGAACTTAAGCTTGAAAGAAAATGTTAAACTTCTCCGGAGTATATGAAACAATCCTCCAACTTTCAGATGATAGATTATACTTTTGTATAAATTGGGAAATTTAACAATTAAAAAAGTGACCACGGCAGCTCTCCCTTATACGAATGCTGTGCAAGGACAAGATGATAATTTCCTTGAAAGATTTGATGTTTAACTTGACCTATTGTGTGGAAACCTTGCGCAATAGCATGCTGTTTTACAAAGGCTATTTCAAAACAGGATAAAAACTAGGGCTTGGGTATGATTGTTCCATCATCAATTGGCGAAAGCCTGTAGTGAAGGCTCTAGTGGTTGTGGTTATATATTTAAAGGCATGCTATCTAGATGGATATTCATATTGGAGGTTGGAAGTCCCTCTCTTTCGACACCAAAGATAAAAAAGTCCGGTCATTTAATGGGTCAAGGAATGTAACAGAGTGTCAGAGTAAGTACACAATCACTGTTAGTTTAGTAACAGGTTTAGTAGCTCGCTTATCAATTTAATCAAAGGCTTAAATATAGAGACTAAATTACTAATTAAATCTACTTTTAACATTAGGCTATTGAGAGTAAAATACTCAGTTTAGCGACTGTTGCACAAGTCAACACCTAGTACTGTCTGTATCTAGCTTTCTGCAGGCCTTTACCTTCTATATATAAAGGATGTTAAAGGATGTCTTGGTAACAATGTCGATGATTATTTTAATTTGAAAAAGTAATTCTTTTGATATGAGAGGCCAAGACTTAAGCAAATTAAGGATCCAAGACCAGGGGGGAAAGTTTAGATAACACTTTCTTCAAGAGAGAAGAACTACACATTCCAAGCCAGATAAGAATGATTTATTTGTAAGGACAAAAATCCGCAAGGTAAAAGTAGCAGCAAACAAAATTTCAAGAAATGGAGACTTCAGAGGATGGACTCTGGTTTTTCTCTTAAGGACAGTAATCCAGCAAATTTTTTAAAGATAATAATAAAAATGGTCAACATTTTAGACAACCCATTGAATTAAATCTGGAGAAAAATGTATTTTGAAGCATAACACCGCACAGATGTAATCTAAAATCAAATCTTAAACCCATTTATTAACTCTACCCAAAAATGTAATCATGTAGCACAGCTCCATGCAGATGTCCAAAATTTAGGCTATGGCCCGACAACTGAACTTTCAGAAAAGTATCATTATGCAGTATAACGCCATGCAAATACAGTATAAGGTTTATGCCCAATTGCCTACATGATAATTCTGGCGCATTGCAAAAAAGGTTCTACTTCCTTAAAAAATTGTTTGTGTTCCCCTGGACTATGTCCATTGTTCTAAGCATAAGTGCGTAAACAAACAAAAGAAGATATAACAAGTAACTCACCAGCATTTTATTCTTCACGCTGAAGAATCCATCTTTATCAGCCAGAACAGTGGGCTTAGATGCTCCAACAGCCATGATAGCACCCTGGAAATAAAGAGCAAGGCAAAGTTTAACCCCCAAATAAAAACGTGCCACAAAATGAGCAACAGCATAAGACTTCAAAAGTCCCAAAAGTCATCACTAACCTGGCCTGGTGGGAGTATGGCATCAAACCTGTCAACTCCAAACATACCCAAATTGGAAAGTGTGAAAGTTCCTGTTGCACGCACGATCAAATTTGAGTCAGAATTAAAATACTCAAGTTCCACATAATGATAACAAATTGCCCACATTGACAATAACTACAAAGAAACCTGAATTATACTCATGAGGTTGCAATTGCTTTGCACGAGCTTTATCCACTAGCTCCTTCCATTTTTGGGACAAAAGATACAAGTCCAACTGCCACAGCCAAAAACAAGTACCCAATAAAATTAGACAAATAACAACAGCCCTATCTTCCTAGGTGAGGTCAGCTACTCCGATAAAGATTGATCAAATTCCCTGGCTACAGCACACAGCATTATACAAGAAACACAGTAATTTTGATTTGGGATAGAGAAGCCACACACCTTATCTGCATCCTGGAGAACGGGAGTGATCAAACCACCATTAATTGCCACGGCAACAGCAACATTAACGTTACTGTTATAGACGAAGTTCTTACCGTCTTTGCAGGTGGCATTGACAACAGGGTGCTGAACAAGTGCCATTGCAGCAGCCTTAGCCAAAATAGCCGTCATAGTCACACCCTTCGGTTTCACCTAACAAACAGAAAGAACACAACACAAACACACCATTAAAAATTCCTCATTCCAATAAACATAATTCACATAAACCAAACACTTCCTCGTAAGCATATCCATACCTTCGCATAAAGAGCATCCAGTGCATCAGTAGTCACAGGGTACCCAACCCTGAACGTAGGCACAGATAGACTCTCCACCATGTTCTTCGCCACCGCAGATTGCATCGTAGTGAAAGGAACAACACTCGAACCCGGAATGGGAGGCGGTGCAGCAGAACCAGCTGGAGATTTCGGTGCAGGAGCAGGCGCCACCGGAGCAGGACTCACCGGCGGAGACACATTGCTCTTCGACGGAGCTATTCCGGCCGCAGCCTCCACATCCGCAGGAGTAATCCGACCAAACGGACCGGATCCAACGACCGTCGCAATGTCCACCTTGTGCTGCTTCGCGAGCTTCTTAGCCTGAGGCGTGGCAACGGTCTTCCTTGGCCGATCAGAAACGGACTTTGCCGGAGGAGTTGGTGGCGGCGTAGACTCCGGAGCAGCGGGAGCGGGAGCGGCGGCGGCGGGAGCGGCGGGAGAAGGAGCAGATTTGGCGGCTTTGGCTTTTGCTTCGGCGACTTCTTCGGGAGAATCAACGAGAAGGCCAATGGGGGCTCCAACGGGGGCGGTTTCCCCGTCAGGAACGACGATGGCGGCGAGGATGCCGTCGTAGAAGGTCTCGACGTCCATGTCGGCCTTGTCGGATTCAACGACGACAACGCTGTCGCCCTTGGAGAGTTTGTCGCCCTCGGATTTGATCCAGGAGACAATTTTGCCTTCGGTCATGGTGGAGCTGAGGGCGGGCATGAATATTTCGCGGATCTTTGCTTGGACGGAGAAGCGGCGGCGGGGGAATGCGATGAAGCGGCGGCATGGGAGGAGAGTGGCGGTGGTGGAGAGGGAGGAGGAGAAGGAAAGGGTGTTAGGGAGAGATGCCATTGTGATCGTTGCTTTGAAAAGAGAAGGCGGAGACACCTATGAAGTGTTTGTTAGTTGGTTCACTCACTTCTTTGTGTTCTCAATTCGCTCCCTCAAATATCGATCAACACTTTGGAATTTCTATCTCATTTAAGCCTCGCTAACTTAGTACTTATCGCCCAAATAAAAACAATAACGAGACAATTTCTAGATCATTAAACAAGATCATCATGGTAATAAGAAATTTATAGATGCATTACAAACTGTAATATAACAATTACATTTCGTTTATACATTAAATAGTTTAGTCTAATTGGTCGATGAATTGTTATAACCTGTTTAATTCATACAAAATTTAAAACTCTTAATTTATATAGAAAAAAAATAGACCGTTAACTGTTTCAGAAATGTTTCTATTTGAAGTAATTTTTATAACAAATTAGTAATCTTTTAATCTATAATTTAGTAAGGTTTTCAAAAACACATTATTCATGTATTTTAATTTGATTTCCAGTATTATTAATTATAGCACTTGAAATTTAAAATATTGTTAAGTTACGTGTTTAAGTAGTTGAGAGTTGATAAACTATAATCTAAAAAGCATTTAATGTGTTATATCTAAGAGTCGTTGGTACCAAAAATCTAGAAGATAAAAGAGAGATGTTATTCTCTTAAATTAACATAAATCTAGGAGATAAAATAAATATCAATTAGGTATGTATATCAAATCAAAAGCAAGATAATCGTATAGAATGCATAAAATTGATTATTTATAAGTAATCCAATTATATCCATTAACTATGTTTTGCACTTGTTTTTATGTGTTTTAGTTGAGATATACATACGAGTTTTAGTTAAAAAGAACTTTATTTTGATGTTTGAAACTAGAAAGGATAATTAAAATTAATAGTTTTTAATTGTGAACTAAACTTAGTCAATATGTTAACTTTTAGTTTCTATAATTTTTTAGTTAAATAAAATTACGTAATATATAAATTGTACAGAGGTACAACTTGTATTAAGGACTTTTAACATATATAAAATAGGTACCTTTAGCCCATGGTTCTGCTGATTGCTTTTGTTTGGATCATTAGCCCACTTTTCCTTTTTTTTTTTTTTTGTTTCAACAAA
>Ga0214544_1001016_pt1 | contig 56236 bp, 25 predicted proteins | sample CNSS3metaG_FD_160074 | JGI IMG/M metagenome (GOLD analysis project Ga0214544, IMG submission 160074) | Root nodule microbial communities from cowpea collected in UCLA plant growth center, Los Angeles, California, USA - CNSS3 | ecosystem: Host-associated > Plants > Roots > Nodule | place: USA...
TTTATTTATTTATGTAAAAAAATATATATAAATCTAAATATATATATATATATATATATATATATATATATATATATATATATATATATATATATATATATATATATATATATTCCAGTAAGATATTTTGTCAAAAAGGTCTTGTAATATGAAGAAGGTTTTTAGTTTAGAGTGTAAATTTGAAATTGCACTTGCAAAGTAAAATTTGTAATGAGAATTGATATTATGAAGTTGAGTGAATATTAACTAATGATAAATAATGACATTGAATTATTTATGATAAGAATGGAAAATGGTTGAGTTTAAAATATATATATATATATATATATATATATATATATATGTATATATATATATATATTATGTATGGTCAAAACACGCATGCTTTGGTTTGTGCAAAATCCGACTATTTTGTGATGCCCTCAATCTTTTGGGCTCACCACTGTCTCCGAATCATCACACTGCAATCCTTCATTCAAGGCCGAGCCTTCATTTTCACAAATCTTACTGTCACTTTATATCAACCATCAATTCATTCTACATCTACAACTTTCTATATGGATAATATAATTTACAAGTTCTAACGTAAGTTTTTAAATAAAATTTTTATACATTAAAAGAAATTAAGTTTTATATCTAATTCACCTTTATTAAACTTATTTATAAATTATTGATCTCGTGTATATCATGTATATTGATTTTTCATAATTAATGCGAGAGATTAAATGTGTGTTTGGTTTTGTGTCAAAATTATTTGAATTGGTTAAAATTAATTTTCTAAGACGAAATTAATACCTGTTTGATTTCCAAAATAATTAAAGAATACAAAATTCACATTGAATGAAAAAATAACTAATTATTGTTTCTGTGTTGGATGATTGATTCAAATAAAATCAATTCTTTAACTCTGAACCAAACACATCATTTATGTATTATCTCACGTCTCATATAATTAATGTATATATATATATAGTTAAAATAAATTATAAAATTTTTAATATTAATTTAAGAAGTGAATTTTAAATCTAATTTAACTTTATAAAAATAATTTAATAGACTTAACAAATAATTTTTTGAGAATAAATTTTTAAATAATTATAATTTGAAGGTTAATTCAATCCTCTAAAAGTCAACTTAAAAAATAAAGTTTAGACTGAATTATATTTTGAAGAGTATAAGTTATGATAAAAGAGAAATAAATATTGATTGAAGAAAAGGATTTGAATTTGAATGTTGGTTGAGATGAGGAGAGAAATGAGATGAAGAATGAGGAAATGAAGAAAGTGGTTGTCCGATGGGATAAGGTTAAAAGTACAGAATCTGAAACGTCAAATCAGATAAGTTGGTGGGTTAATTGGATGCATGGATCTTGTCTCAAACAAACATAGTTACATACATGGGTCACTTCACTTTACCTTCCTTTGCAGAAAACAATAAATCAATGTTTCTCACTGTCATTTCACCTAATTTCCCAGTAGGACCATCCCGCCCCATACAACATTCATTTTTTTTTTCCTTATATTTATTAAATATATATTCTTATTATACATCTAACAAATTTTTACACATTTACTATTTTGTCTTTTAATCTTTTTTTTTAAGTTCATATCTTTAATAACTAAAAATATCGTGGATTGTATGAATAGTAGGAAAAAAAATATTTTTCTTATCGAATTACATAAGAAAGATGACTCTTTCTTTCATTGCCTCTTTACTACTTCTTCTTTCTATAATATAGTCTCACTCAAGATAAAGTGATTCTGTTTGTTCTCAAGTTTTCTGATACAAAAGATACTAAATGCATTTTTCTTTATGTAAACTTATGTATAACATAATGATTATATGTATACTTTTTGTTTCATCTTTTCTGCTAGAGTCACGCTGACATTACAAAAATGGGGTGAAGAACGAAAACAATGACAATAAAGTTATATTCCGTGAGTAAAGTCGATTATTTGGGCAAATTATGACATTATTTAATATAATTATAATTTTGGAAATATTTACCCCATGGGATCTTGATGTTTTACTGCATCTCCTTACACAAATAAAATCATGTAATAGAATCTTGAGAAGAATGAATATCTCTGTCTTCTGTATATGTGTGTTCAAATCAACTCAAGCAATATTCTTTTGAATCTTTTTTTACAAGAAAAGAAAAGAATAATAAAATTTTATCAAAAAATCGTGTCAAGCATAATTAAGTATAAATAAATAAAAGCTTACCTTGTTTTTTTAATTTACATCGTGAACAGATGTATGTTACGTTTTTTAACGTTAAATAGGTTGAAAAACGCAAAATCATGTATATTAACGTCAGACAAACTGTGTATTTAAATAGAATCAAAACAGTCACTTGTCTCATCATCACAAATTATACAATTCATTTTTTTAAATTCACTTAAAGTTCACCTAGCAATTGCGAACAGTTTGGTTGTGGTGTGCAAAAAAAACATTTTAGAGGTAGGAAACTTCAAAATTTTTAGTTTCTTCTTTTCTGTAATTTGAGATATATATATAATAAATAAAAACTCTCTAGCGATGTTTTCTTTCTAACTATACAAAATTAAAGAACAAAAAATAAAGAAATAACAAAAAACAAGTTACCTGTTAACAACATAATCAGTTAAATTTAAAAATATAACAAATTTTGTATTTGTATTTACATATATGAAGACTTAATTAATTATGATTTTAATATAATAGATTATATGGTCAATTTTTTTTATAATTATGCATTTCTATATTATAATGCAATAAATAATTAAAATAAGGGATAAATAAAATATATTATATTTTAATTTCTTTTTTACTCATATCACATATACTTCATTTTAATTCTTAATCTTTAGTTTTATAACTTTTTTTACCTAAACATATTTCTTTCTCTCTTCTAATTTTTTGTTTGTCATAAAATTCATTCTATGATATTTTTAATCTTATCACAACTTGTATAGTTATATTAAAATTATGTATGTTAATTAAATATTTTTATGTGTTACATTTAAATATTTTGCTCATTTTTAATTTTCTTCGCATAAACATGTTTAATTCTCAATTTAAGTGTTCAATAACATGTTTTGCAAAAATAATTTCATTATTTATTAAAAAAATTGGCTAATATGATATTTAAAAAATTTTCTTAAATCTTTTAATTACTTGTGTACAACTTCATTTTTATCACAACAATATAATTAAAAATGCACATAAATAACTACCCTGCAACAAATGCACATAAATAGATAAAAATATCAAAAGCTTTCTATTAATGTAAATAACCACATTAAAAGGATGGTGAAACTTTTGGATGGTATATTTACCAAGGATAAGGAGAAGTAGTTGTGTAGCAAATAAGGGTCCTGCTAAAGGGTAGAGTATGTTTACAACTAAGTACCACATAAATGCTGATGAATTAGCAGAATTTGAAAAACCTGTGGTCCTGGTTATGCGTAAGGCTGCCTCAAGTACTATGGTACTACAACAATCCAAGGAAGCGTGGTCCATCCTGCTCAGAACTAACAACTGTCAGACATGATTACGGGATTACTCCAATCCACTGTAGTTAATTTCTTCTGAATATCAGACTCAAATGCAACAACTTAGTTTCTACCAATTGCATTTTCTTCTGCGATCTTTTCCATCTGGAATTGTAGAATTATTTTATCCAAGACCACGACCATTTTATGTCCTTAGTAATCATCTTCTAACACATGACATGAGGTTCCCACCGTCATATTACTAAGGGAAACACTTAAATGAGGTACAGCTAATATTTAAACATATATTTTGTGAACTCGAAAAAACTATCCTTTGTACTTGTGCTATCCAAATGTAATGATGTCAAGAACTTCGAACTATTGCAAGAAAATACCAAGCCCCTTAAAAATAATTTCTTTCAAAGAGAACCGTTACAAATGTGAATTTCTGACAGACGACGGTCTGGTCACCATATATAACAGAAAGTAGAACATCAATTTGCTGAGGCAAACCTGAATAATCAATCAGTCTCCACTAAAAGAGCAAAATAGGAATAAAGAATAGTAGGACTAAAATTAATTCACAGGATTTGGTCTAACTCTCTTTAAAATAGATATTCTCTTTACAAGGTTAAACAGCTGTAAACACTATGCTTTCATCTCTCAGGTATGTCCCTCTCCTCTTAAACGTTACTATGTTATAGTCTTCATTCCTTAGTACTGCCTGAAGTTTTAAAGTTTCCATTGCTTGCCTACCGAAACTCCAGTTAGTCTAAAACTTCTAAATGAGTAAATAACAAAAGAATGCTACCTTGTTAGGTATACTTGTAAGACTATAGAAAAGGGGCGGTCCATCCCAATTGAGGGGTGTGAAGAGGCTCGGATGTACATAATCTTAATTTGACACGCAGACACTATTTCCGCACCTAAATCCTCTGACCACAGCCACATTGCCATAATCTTACCTTTGAGCCAAAGTTTACCCGCTGTATTCGTGTAAGACTCTGGCGGCAATAATGTTAATAAATGGTATCTAGCTTCAATAAGCTGTTCGAACTATTTGCTACGCTCATTATGTTGATACTTCAAAACTTCTTCGGTAGAAAAGAACATAGGCAGCTGAAGACTTTATCTTCTCCTTGCTGATGGGATTAACATGGCTATCATCAAAGTCATACCACTGATCACCACCTCTCTACATGAAACACAGAAAAGTAGATAAAACGGATGAACATTAACAATTGCAATGAGAGCGTTTTTTTAAACAGTTTACAAATAATAAAAACCTTCCAAAATTTCATAATGATCATATTGATGTCAATCATATCCAATCAACATTTCACCATCTACCACTAAGGATGACAAACAAACCCACCTCCATGGGTATTACCAGAACTCGTCCCTGTTTTGACGAAAATCTCCGCATTAACTGGGTATGGATGGGTATGAGTATGGATATAGGAAATAACATACTTTTTCAATTCAGTAGGAGATGGGATGGGAATATACATATCTATTTCGTCCCTGTTTAAATTATTAAAATAATCGTAGTCTATTAAATAACCTTATATATATATATATATATATTAATCTTATCACAATGTAAGTATGTTCAAATGATGTATATTAATTAAATATTTTTTGTCTCACATTTGAATATTTCTACTACTTTTTTAATATTTTTTCTTTATTGTATTTTTTTTTCACATGAGAATATTTAACCCTCTTAATTTAAGTGTTCAATAGCATAAACATTTCATTTACTAAGTTATATAAAAAATTATCTTTCTTTTTTATTCTATTATTATTAATTTTTGTTTTATCTAAAGAACTCTTGTTTAGCTAGAACAATTTTCATTATCTCTCAATCATCGACTAGGTTGATATTTGAAAAGTTTTCTTAAATGTCTAAGGTATTTTTCATCTTCATACCCTTTACATTTGAGTTCTATTGTGCGATTTCATTTCATGGTGTCTCAAATTATTTCTAAGATACACATTTGAACATTTATTTAATACTTTTATTTGTTAGTTTATATTTATTATATAGAATACTATTTTGATATTTTTTATATAATTATTTTTATTTTCTAACACATTATCATATGTGTAATTTTATCCCTATAATTGTATAAATAAATTTTATTTGCTATAATATAATAATTTAATGTGATTGTCATGAATCTCTTTTTCACCATCTAACATATATTGAAGTTCAAAAGATGAAATATCTATGTTAAAATTTTATTATTATTAGTTTAATATTTTTTCTTGTGATTTTGATCAAGTGATGTATAATAACTTTTATTAGTGTATAAAATAAGAGATTTCATTAGAATTAAAAAAATTAAAGTAAATAGACATTTAAAATATTTTTTAATTTGAATATTTGTTTTCCTTTTATATTTTAAAAATATTTTTAAAGTTTAACAAATAAGTTTTAATAATGTTTTCAAATTTAATAAATATTTTGATTCTCATAAGATTTTATTTGGTATTCTAATTTGAAATGTATATAACTGAAATATATACAATTATAATTATTTTCTAAATATTTGATATTGAATAAACAAACCTCCTTTTAATATTGAATGTGATAATATTTTCTTTTTACTATAATTTTGTATTATTTTATAAAAACTAATTAATTAATATTAAAACACTAAGAACAGGTAGACTGGTTACTCGATGGAAATGAAGATGAGACAAAAATTTAATAACCACTGAACTTGGATATGGGGATGGAGAAAATTTTTTCTCTAAAGATAGATATAAGATAGCGAAACTCATCCCTGCCATTGTCATCTCTATCTACAACTGGTAAGCTATTCTGGATAGAGGTCCAAAAGTCAATCCATAATCATGACAGTAATGAAGAGAGCCGTCTGAGTTCTCAAATCATTTCTAATGTTTAGAGACTATAATGTGCTCTATATTTCAAACTCAAAACATTTCAAATATTTCAAAACCAATTCTAATATCCCAAATTATAAGCTTAAAAAACAGAAAATAAGTATTAAAAAAAACAGCACTTACATGGACAAATGCAGTATAGTGGCCACCTCCCATGCTTCCATAATGGTTACTGACAGCATAAAGTGTGTAATGGTAAGACTCACCATTCCCGTGGCTAATATAAGCTGTCAAGTCGAGATTATCAACAGGGAAGTCAACACATGTCTCCAGCTTGTTTTTCAAGTACCGACTGTATTGAAACCTCTTAAGATGAATGACCAAAATTTTAGGCAGTCTCCAAAGATCTAACTTCTTACTAGCTTGACGATGTTTTTTACAGCCAGGACAGTACCTAACATTACAGAAAACTGCTACTTAGATAATAGCCAAACGAGAAGATAAGTAATTTAAGAGAAGAATGGGTATGTTGCAAGTGATAACCCGGGTATAGAACTTCACAGATCAGAATAGCTGTATGAAATATTGGCACAGCAATATTTTCTGATGGAAAACAAAAGTTTAGCAAAAATATTTTCCTAGCTGTGTTCATAAGATTAAAATAAGGAAGATTGACAGTTGCTCTAACTTGTACTAATTGACGGAGAAAAACAGGGAGAAAAGATTAACAATGAGATTTAAGATAGATGCAGACAAATGTTTAAACAGAAATTCAAATTCATTACAAAACGAGTCTGTCCCTGATCAGTCTTTTAATAAGACACTATTAAGGGTTTGAACTATAATGGCACTAAGTATCCAACAATAACCTGCAAATAGGATAATTTAGTGATGGTTATGATGAATTTATAGCAGTTATGAGCTGAATAAATATGCAGAGCTAATGCAAACCCGAACTAAAATTATTAGGAAAAGCTTAAATACATAGTAATCTATTTTAAATATCTTCCACATTGGACAGATTAACATGCTTGCCAATCAAAGAGTGTACACTTTCTTAAGGCAATAAAAACTGGCTAACTAACCACATGTCTTCTGGTCCAAGAGGCTCTTCTTGTAAGAATGCTTCAAGACACTTGTATAGAGAAACTGACTCCTGAGATCTCTTTGCTAAAAAACCAGACTTGAAAACCTCAGGCAAGGAACTACAAAGTTGTGTATCATATTTCTTAATCTGTTCTTCTGACCAACACACAAGCACGTGCAGTAGCCTCAACTCTCCACTTATTGCCAGAGGCTCATTCATTAGTATCTCGGAATTCTTGATAGTTCCCTTTTCATCTGTATGGTAAAACTCCATTCCTCCATCTGAAGAAGTGTCTAACTCATTCAAATTTGAACCTACACTAGGAGTTGTGACCTCCATTTCTGCAACTTCAGTTTCCTTAGACATGGCACAGTTTTCTAAGGCCTCTTCAATTGGATTTTGAAATGGATGGAACCATTTTAGATACAAATTGCGGAGATCAGATCCATTTGTAACATTACAAAGCCTAGCTACAACAGGAATTCCAAAGGCCTTCCAATTTAGAGTTCGCTTCCCATAGACAAACTGCCTGAAAAAATAATATCAAATAGAAACTTTATTAAGGCAAGGAAGTCACAGGAGTCAATAAAGAAGCTCATGTAAAAAAAGTATATGGATGCGAGCAAGTCTGTGGCAGTGAGTGTTAAATGCATACTGAATCCAAGCATCATGTTGTAGTGATTACGAGACTAGGAAAAAAATGATGATAAAAAATCAATCTTATTACAACAAATATATTGACTTACTCCTCCATCTGCTGGTTTATGAAAACAACCAAAGGGGCGTCGGCATTATTTTTATAAAATCGGTAAGCAACTAATTTGTCAGCATCTCTTATTAAGGATAATGAATCGGTAGGATCTTCAAGAAATCGTATAATGCAATTGTTGTATACCTGTATCAAAGCAATTGCATCAGACATGTAGCTTTCTACAGGATTAAATTGTATCAACAAAGAAACCAAAAATGAAGGGGAAGTGACTTCAAATGAGTTAAACAGATATCAAAGAAAATAAACCTCAGCTACTAATAAGGTCTCATCAGTCCCCAAAGAGCATGCAATGCTAAGAGCCCGGGTCAGGTCTTCGAATCTTCCATTTTTTGGAACAGAAATAGTATATGATGATAATGGAGACATTTTATCACCACTGCCACTAACAACAGTTATAGTCATTGTCCGCATTGTTGTTGAAGGTAGAGGTAATGACAAGTACATGAACGGATCAAATGTCACAGAGACCTTCCTACAAATAGGACAAACTAATGTTGATTTATACTGACCCTGCATAAAATGATAGATGCAATCCGTAAGGTAAAGAGAGTTACCATAGGAAGAAAAAAATATTAAAATAGCTCTCATGAACATGAAAAGGACACCAAATTTCATCTTCAAACGAATTAAAAAAAAAATAGCATGCTCACTGGCAGGAGAGGTATCACTCAATCTAGGAGGATTTCTTATTATTCTAAACCCCTTCACCAATAACTGATATTGTGAACCACTGGTCTATTTGGACAAACTTCTCTATAAGCACTTCTAGGAGAGGAAAATAAGAACAAAATAATGAAATAAACTTCTTCATTAGACAAAATTAGCTTATGCACAAGTTAAAAAAAAAGAATTTAGAAAAGTTGAATATGAGAACTTTTACAAATTAGTTACGTTAAAAATTCCACATCGAATAAGAGAATTTATCTTATATAAGTGAGTATAAACCTCACTTTATAAGTTAGTTTTGCAAAGTTGAGTTAAGATTAAAGTTCACATCTTAATATGATATCAAATTAGAACCCATCTTAGTGAAAGTTGTTTGTTTGGCCTATCATACCACTCACTATTGGACCACCTAGATATATCTAATCCCGCACTTGAAATGTCCATAATTTAGTGTGAAGGAGTGTGTTGAAGATCTCACGTTAACTAAAGATGAAGTCAATTTACAGGATATAAGTAGGTGCAAATCTAACTTTACATATCAGCTTTGTAAAATTAAACTAGATTTAAAATTCACTTCCTAATGAAATTTGTTATTTGTTCCGTCCATCGTGCTACCTACAAATATCTAGTTCCACGTTCAAGACATAGATGCCTCTACATAATGGGTGTGTTGAAGATAACACATCGATTAGAAATAAAGACAATTTATATTATATAAGTGGACCTAAACCTCACTTTACAAGTCAGTTTTGTAGGGTTGAGTTAGACTTGTAAAGAAGTGGATTTTAAGCCTAAACTCAACCTCACAAAACTGTCTTGTAAAACTGTCTTGTAAGGTGAGGTTTATACCCACTCAACAGACATCTCTCAAGTCGAGGCATACACATCTCGAGCAAAGAATTAGACATTAATGGGTGGTCTGATAGCGACCTAATAGCATATGGAATAATAGACTCACCAAACAAATTTTTTTGCTAGGATAGACTCTAACTCATAACTCTGATACCATATTAAAAAGTGGACTTTAAATCTAACTCAACATCTCAAAACTGACTTGTAAGGTGAGGTTTGCACCCACTTAGACACTGTAAATTGGTGTTACCTTTAGTCATGTGGGACTTTCAACAAGACTTAAAATTCACTTTTTAATAAGGCAATTTATTTTCATTTTTTGTTCTTATTTTTCTCTTCTAAAAGTATTTATGGAGAAGTTTGTCCAAACAGACTTAATATAATTTGTTTGACTATTAACTTTATCAACCAACTGTGGAAATTCTACTGGTTAATTGTTCATGGCTCCTTCATCTCACATGAAACCATTATTTACATCCGGCCCCCTTCCCCACAAAGAAATGAATTATTTTTCAGCAAACCAGCTCAATTATATCATATAATCTTTAACACAATACGTGTGGAATTTGTTTAAAACAGAAGTTCTTTGAAATTAGATTTTCTGCCCAAATAATGGTACGTCTGAATTCATAAAAATTATCTTTTCAATATTATAGACACGGATCAGGCTGTAATTTCCAGAACTTGCGAATTTGGCATAACAAACATACATAACATCTGTTCCTATAGTTATAACTAATTGGTTCAAACAGTAGTTTGAACTCTTTAACTAATTGCTTTTATTATTACACTCGTAAATGCTCAAGTAAATCACTAATTAAAGTTTCTAAAAATAACTACTTAACAACCATTACGAAACTGAGTTCTTCACGACATGTGGGTATATGTAATTAATTCTACATTGCATACAATGAGATGAATACATACTTGGCATACATCAACGATGACAGAATCATTGCGAGCCAAATGATTATGCCAATATTCATCAGCAACCTCTTCATCTGGTCGACCATCTCCATCCTTTACTTCAACATAAGGCTTACATTTAACACGATTCAGATCTTCGTGAAGACCATCCAACAAAAAAGCAAGAAGTTCCTATTAAGACGCATGGATATAGTTGACAATGTTAGGGAACACGAGACACCAACCTTTTAAAGCCAAAAGTTTTAGCAAAAAAGAGAACGAAAGGGCCAAATGCACACACTTGAGAATCATGCTGATTAAACCCACTGAACTGGGGGGCAAATCTAGCAAGTTTTGATTTGAATACTCTTGGTGCCACAGGGCTTGCTCCAGGTGCCCATAACTTCCTGAGCAAATCTCCAAACGCCAAAGCTATCTCACCCTGGCAAAGAAGCACATATCAAGAAAATAAAATAGTAGAATACAACACAGGTATTGAAGTTTCTATGTCCCAACCAATGGCAACATAAAAAACATTTAGATATCAAAATATTAAATTATTATGAGCTGTGTGAGATCAATTACTACATACATTCATGCCCAAAGGGTTTTCATGATTGATTTCTTTAACATAATCTTCCAGAAAATAATCAACGAGCTTTGGTGTATGTGCTAAGCATTGGAGGGAACTGTTCATGAAGCAAGTGTTTCCTAGGTTTTGTAATCCAGTTAATCCCAAGGAACCAGCTTCACCGGGGCCTAAAGAGAAGGTCAAAGAATTGGCATGCGTACAATCAGAATTCGCACTGTCAATAGAGCCATTCATCTTCAGTGAAGTACTGCCAGAAAAATTTGCCATCTCGTCTTTTTTCCCATCCTTACATCTAATTGAGTCTGTTAACCCATAAACTTGCAACTCCAAAAGAATCTGTATATCAGGCAAAGTTAATATTAACAAGGCACATAAGGAAATCCAATCAACAACGACAACAATAGCCTTATCTCAATGGAAGCTAATTTCATACAACCAATATTTCAGAAGTTCAAGTCACTTAAGATAAATTTTTAGTAGGAGTCATGAGGAGACACTCAATCTAGACAAAGTAAATGATAACAAACAACCACAGAAATTTAAGTTATCTTCAGCAAAGACAACAACAATAATAGCCTCTATCCCATTCGACAACATCAACTATACGTGTATCATACAATGGGACTTGGTTAAAAACCAATTTCTTAGGAACAACTTCCGAGAAATTATTGAAGAAGCTATCGTTATCTTTACATTCCACGAAATTATGCTTTTTTTCCCAAATCATTCAACCCTAAGATTCTTGCGTCAATAGGCCTAGGGAAAAGAGTTTAATCTCAGCAAGAAAATTCAGAGGACAAAATCTTCTTAAATATAAAAACTTGTCAAAATATAGGAGAAAAGATTTTTGTGTGTAAAAAATCTCAAAAGGAAATAGCTTGTTTCTTTACAAGACCACTAAACATCTGCTTGTGTCTGAAAACTAATATCTGATTGCATAAGCATAATCATAATTGAACACTGAAAAATTTATATCGCACACAAAATAAATAGCACAGAAAGTATAGCCATAATGATATCATGTCCCAAACTATCAATATAGTAATACCTGATATTGACCGAAGCATATAAACATGATAACATTTTACCAAAATTATTAAAGTCATATAATAAATACAAATAAAGGACCCAAACATAAAACACAGTGCACTTGATGTAGATGAGAGACAAAGTGAGCCAATGACTCAAGAGTTGAACTAAAAACATGTCAACTCAACTTGGCCTACTTTTTTGTGACCCAAAAATTTTGTAATGAAATTTGACTCATCATGAGTTGGTAGGTTAAGAAGATTGACTCATTTAAGCATGTTTTGTTCTCCCAACTTATTTCATATATTTATTACAATGCAATCAAAGTAGATCGACTCAACCTACTTGTTTATGGCACTACAATCAAGGTATTGACCTATTTCACCAAATATTAACCACAATTAAGAAGTGATATTATAAAGATAGTAAATGAAAAACGTGTTAACTTATATAATTGAGCAAACAAATAAATTAAGGATCCAAATCATTCAAGCACAGCTGAACAACATTCTAGTCTTAACAAATACCAAAGTGATAACCTAAACATTTAAAAGTATAAAGTAATTATAATAAAAAAATGAAGTTGTTGTTTGTGAGTTTTGGGTCAATCCACCTCCAACTCAGCTCGAACTCATTCAACAAGTGAGTTAAGTAAGTCGAGTTCAATTTGAATCTCATTTTAAAAAACAAAAGAAAAGACTATTTTTTCCAACCTAATCTAACTCAAACCCATGATGAGCCAGATTAACTCATCAGTTTGAATTCACTTTGACACCCCTAAGTGTAGTGGTAGTCTAGACATGCCGCCATTTTTTCCATAAAGTTCAAAATATCCATTAAAGCATCCAACGGTCCTAATATGCAACAACCATAATCTTTGAAGTATGCCAAGTAGCTAAGAAGTTATGGCACACAACATACATACACTCATCCCTAACACTAGAAAAATGGAATAGTTTGTGACCAAAGTATTATCTACAACTCTGAAAATATCATACAAGGACATCAAAGCATAAACAAACCAACTTTAAACAACATATAATACTACAAACCTCCTGATCAGACTGCCTTTGACAGTCAACTGGGGTCTGATTTTTGTCATTCATAAGAAACGTTATCTGGCCTGAATAGTCCCAAATGCATAACTGTGCAATAACATGTAACAACAATGTCAATTTCAAGAGTAGAAATGCAATTGTGTGTAAAACATTGGAAGGGGGTCCACTTAATAACATTTTCTCAAAAAAAAAATCAAAAAGTTAATCTGATATCCTCATAACCATGCATATCGAATTTTAGGTGAATTGAACATACCCATGTATGTAATTTTACAAAGAAATCGAACTTGATCTATTTAATGTCAACTCTTAATCCAAGTGTTGGATTAATGGAATTTAGAGTGTATAAAGAGTTATTAGAGGAATTAGACAAAACCTACTCTTAGAGTAAGTGTTTCCCTTCACACACATAATTATATAGATGTAAAAGGAAATTGCCATTACCATCTCTGAATCCACACTGAACATTTTGCAGGCTCTTTTAAAAAGCTCAACTGCGTTGTCCTGGAAAGAAGGGAATAAATGGGAACAACAAATTAGAATTTGAATAATAACAAGATAATGAACAAATAAGTATCACAATTTCTTAATGATTTTGATCAAGGTTATCATACTCGACAATCTAAGCAGACTCGTGAGAGCTTTGTAGACTCGTAAGAGTCTATTTTAGTCCAATGTTTCCATCCAATGTCAGTCCTAAGTCATGTGTCCTAAAGCATTTTTACTTCTAGGTCTAGGAAATGAAGATGCACAAACATTGAGATAACAAGAATTTGAAGCAATCCCACTTTCGAACATTGTAAATCAGTGCCAATCAACTAAAAATGAAATAATTTTTTGTTCTAGAAAAACAGAAAAAACAAATTAAATCAAGAAAACAAAATATATATATATGTGTGTGTGTGTGGGTGTGTGTGTAATACATGTGAGACAGCGTGTGGAGGGAGACAAAAATGTGAGACAGCGGAACGACATTCAAATATTGGCTGAACACATTCAAACAATGGTGTAATGACGTTCGAGTTGGTTAGGTACGCATTTTCACCCTCTCTTTCGCTTCGTTCTTTGTTTAGCGTATTGGATTTGAGATTTGGGCTTCTAGATCTCCTTTCTTCTATTTGGGTTTGGGGTTTTCATATGGGTTTAAACGAATGACAATTTGGTTGACGTTTTGAGCGATTCTACGAACTCGATGACTCGTTCTCAAAATCGCGAGTCTGTTACGAGTCAACTGAGTCTACTCCGAGTCTATTCAAAAACGAGTTTACAAATGAGTCAACTCATTACTACTATCTAGACTTGTAGACTCGTATGAGTGTACGAGTCAATCCACGGGTTTGATAACCATGATTTTGATTAAAAAAGCACTTGTATTAAATCAAATTATTGTTGTATGTACACTTACATACATACATATATATATATATGGAGGTGTCGTGTTACGCTAAGAGTAACTTTATGATGAGCCCAAGGCCCCTAATGAGAATGGACGGGAGTTTCTTAAGAGAATTACAAGGAGCATGACTAGAAGGGATATCTCCTCTACACCCTCTTCTCCTAGTTTGTGTAAAAGGGTTGAAAACTTGGTATAGGATTAATTCCCTAGTATAAAATACACATAGGATAATGTATTTAGAATAAAAAATCATACAGAAAATATAGGCTAAGCCAATTTCATGATTAATACAGATGACATTATATCTAACAATATCTAACACTCTCCCTCAAGCTGGTGCCTCTAAATCATATGTACCAAGTTTATTACAAATATAATCAATTATAGATCTCCGTAAAGATTTAATAAAAATATCTACTAATTGATCATTTGAATAAATAAACTTAGTCTTGATGTCTCCAACTAGAATCTTTTCTCAAAGAAAATGACAATCAATCACAATGTGTTTGATCTTTTCATGAAAGACAGGATTATAGCTAATATGAAGAGCAACCTGCTTCTTACATATAAGTGTCATTTTAGTGACATCTCCAAACTTGCAATTCTTTAAGTAATTGATTAAGCCAAATAAGTTCACAAGTAGATGAGATCATAACTTTATATTCTACTTCTTCCAAGATATCAAGTTATCACCAATGAAGACATAATATCCGAAGGTGGATCTTCTATCAGAAGGAGGGCTTGCCCCATCAACATCTAAATAACATATAACTTTAGTGTGATTATTGTGATCATATAGCAAACCTTTTCAGAAGATCCTTTAATGTACTTCAATATATGAATGACTAATTGCATTCTAGTGACATAACATTAGGAATTAAGAAATAGGCTCACCACACAGATTGCAATGAAATTGTCAGGACTAATAACAGTAAGATAGTTCAACTTTCCAACTAATCTTTTGTACGTATCAGGATCTGAGAGAGGCTCCCTATGATTAAGTAGGAGTGTTTGGTATTGGGATCATGGATGTGTCAACAGATTTTGAGTTCATCAATCCAATTTCCTCCAAAATATCAAATTCATACTTCCTTTGAGATTTAACAATACCGTTGTTGGATTATGTCACCTCAATCCCAATAAATATTTGATTTTTCCAAGATCTTTGGTTTGAAAGTAGTGACAAAGGTGTTGTTTCATCTGTGAGATGTCATGGTGGTCATTGTCCGTAAAAACAATGTCATCAACATATACCATTAAATGGATGGTGACAAGCCATGATTGATGAAATGCATGCACTTGAACACACTAATACTTTGGAGCTTATCACTCTTCCTCTTGGTAAGAAGCCTCTAGATTGTAGATGGATCTATGTCATTAAGGTTGGTCCCATTAGTGAAGTAGATCATCTCAAACCTTGTCTAGTAGCTAACGGATACACTTAGGTTTATGACCTCAACTTCGCCTTTTCCTTGCTATAGTTGTCATTCGTCAATGTCCTATTTACCAATTGGACATAAAAATACCTCTCGTCATGGTGATATGGAAGAGGAGATTTACATTGAGCAACCTCCTAGATTCTGGTTTTGGTTTGTATATTAAATTGTTCACTCTATGGCTTGAAGCAAAAATCTTGCTTTCTAACTCATAACATGCAGAGATGTCTTGTCACATGGAATAAGTAGTTCCAAGGTCTTTCCAAATTTAAGGGCATTGGAGTAGAACATATAATCTCTACCAAATTTTGTAGTTATGTGTCTTCATAACCTTGTAATAATTTGCCAAACATCATAATCCCAATATAGAAATTATTAGGATTACCCCAAGATATGGACTTAACTTCAATATGGTTTACCCTACTCGTACTGTTCTAATAAATTGAGCCTACTAGAAACAATTTTGACCATTAAGACAGTTATCATCAAGCAAATGTTTAAGAGCAGCATTACATAGTCGAGTTGTCATGCCAAAACACAAGAAATTCCTTATCTTTGAAAAAACATTTTAAAGGAGAAAACACAAACATCGTCGTGAGCAATGCATTTTTCAAAGGAGACGCATGCAACCCAAGAAGAAAGAGCAAAGCAGGGAAGGTCTGGAACTACCACCTAAAGGAGACTTTGGCGAAGCAAGTGGCAACAAAAACACCTGGCACGTGAAGCCCACTTGCACATGCAAGTGCTTGGCTACTCCAATGGTGACGCAACTCTAGTTGTTAATAGATCAAAGGATGGTGAATCCATACGTGTGATCATCAGTATAATTTTAGGCTACCATGACAATGAAAGCAATGCAAAAGGGGGGGACAAAGATAGTGGTCATGAAACACAACTTGGGTGCACTTCAAGCAATCTAAAAGTGGAACCGCAACTATGGAAAAGGGGGGGAACAAAGATAGTGGTCATGAAACACAAGTTGGGTGCACTTCAAGCAACCTAAAAGAGGAACTACATCTAAGACGGCAATGAAGAAATGTGTAAGAGCCTCCAAAACCGAGAGCTCTAATACCAACTTGAAAGAGATTAAATTGTATGAGAGAAAAGATTTTATTGAATTGATTAAATGAAACAATACCTCAGTCTCTATATCTAGAGAACTCTAACTTCAAAGTAATAATTACAAAGAGATATCTAGTATCTTCCAACAACACATTTAAAGTAAACTAAAATGTCCTATTGTAGTTATCAAAAAGATTTTCTCCTTAATGAACAAAAAACATTTAATAGCTCTTACAAAAAGTTTGTGTAGACTTTGGGGAGACATCATGTACAAAACATGTGCAACCAAAGTTTTGCGGAGAGACGTGATGTAAGAATGTTCATTTGAAAAAAAAAAAATTATTGAATGAGGAATTATGTATTCTAGAGAATAAAAGGGTGTCCTATTTATTACAAAACAAGCAATGAAAATTGTATTACCCCAATGATGTACCGGAACATTTGCATTAAATATTAAGGTGTGTGCAATTTCAATTAAATGTCAAATTTTCTTTTCACAACTTCATTTTGTTGGTATGTGAAGACACGTTGATTGATGCAAAATTCCTTGAGAGGATACAAAGGAAGAAAGTTCAATAGAGAAATATTCTTAGTCATTGTCACTTAAGAATTTAAAATATTTTTCCAAATTGGTTCTTCATCTCATCAAAGAAATATATGAAGATAGATAAAAAGTTCATACCAATATGATTTAAATATACACAAGTACTTCTAAAATATTCATCAATGAATATAACAAAATATGTTAAAGGGCTAGGACTTCAAAGTTTTAAGTGAATGGTAGAAAAAAAAAAGGAGTTACGTTTTTTTTCAATTTGCTTAGGAAAAAAGGAGTTACAGTTTTAAGTGAATGTTTGCCTAGTTTATAAGATTCACCTTCTAAAACCTAAATTTGTTTGAGACTAGGAACCGTTATTTGAATTTTTGCCAAACTTAGGTGACCCAAATGATCATGCAAAAGCTTTGGAGGTGATGCAGCAAGACAGAACACAGAGGGAATGGATTTTTGCGAGTATAGGTCTAGTGATTAATGTTCTACATCACTCAGGTGACCGGTGACACATTCTTGTATGTCAAAAGAATCATAATCAAATGTAAGCAGCGCGAGTCAAAATTATAAGGACAATAACGGATATAAACAACATAATTTAAATTTAAGAAGAAAAAGAAACTTGATGAACTTTCATAAAGTGCCCGTATAAAGAACACCTTTTTTTGAAAAAAATTATGCTATTCTAGGGTAACAAACAGACCAACTTCCCTCATTTCCACTCATTTCTATCGTCTTCCTTCCCTTTCATGGTCATTTTCACTATACCAACACAACATAAAAGAAATTGGAGAGGGAAAAAACCAAGCAGAGAGAGAAAGAGACCTTTTTGCTTATTCGTACTCCAAATGAATTTGTTTCCCTCTGAACAGAAAGTCTGAGTTGTAAAGGATATACATCTGACATATCACTGTCAGTGGCTGAAAAGCCTTTGTCATCCTTCACTACATTTTTCGAATCACTATGCCTACATGAAATATCAAAGCACGTGATGATGCAGATATAGACAATCTAAATATTCTAGATGTCAGAAAACTTTCATTAGTAGCATCATGAAACATTAACTATTTTTAATTTCAAATCCACATTAAAAACAAAAACTTGCACCTTATAGATCTACTTATCATGGAACATGCAATGCAAGTAACCACTTGAAATTCTGTACAAAATAAATATGCCAATAAAACAAAGACAAAAGGAGCAATATGACTAAAATTTATGAATCGATGCATTGAATTATGAATCATTTATACGCTAGTTACTTTTAAGTTTAGGCTACATGTATCATATATAACATGGTCCCATCAAGGGGGACTTGTTTAGCATATACGACCAAGAAAGCAACTTTGATAAAAAAGTCATGGGGTGAGCTACGATACAAGATTAAATACCACTAGAGCTCTCCTCCATAAAATCCATCGTTAAAAGTGACAAGTCTGGTAAACAAAGCTTTCTTCATGTGGCACTAATAGCACCTTCAAAAAGAAGTCCTTAACTAATATAAAAAGTACGCTTAGACATGTTCAAAGGTCATGACAACACTCTGCAAGGTGCAAACCAGCTTCCCAAGAACTTGTAAACACTCACAGAAATTCCAACTATCTTGCATCAAATCTAGCACATCTTCCGGTGAAAAAGAAAAATTTGCACAAATAATTAATGGACTTGTATACAAGAAACTCAAGCATAAAAAAGAGGTAGAACTCATTTGCAACAGAAATAGAAAAATCAATGATGACTATGTCCAAACTTGAAATTCTTTAAGTTCAGCAAGCAACGTTATTATTTGACTGTGGAATATGGGAGTGGCAAAAACTGTTAAAACAATTAAGCATAAATACACAGCACAAAGCTGTGCCACAAATGTTCAAAGCTAGAAGAATTTCACACAATACAAAGCACAACGCCTGCTATCTAAATTTCAAAAAGCTATGAAATCCAAACCTAGGTTGAAGTAGGAAAAAAAAGTTGCATCAGTGCACATTCTAACCTAAACATCATACATTGAAGCCACCTATCTATCTTCACTCACCACTTGAGTGCCTGCAACCACATATCTCCAGATACCAGAGCAAAATCCCGTCCAGATACACCAACTTCGCCATTTTCACGGATGTGCTGCAAATCCTCCTCCCTCCGAAGACTGAACGCAAGATCCGAGCTGAAGATGGTATTAATAATCTTCATAGGCCCAGCATAGGACGAACCAGGAATAGAGGCATACGCAATTCCCTTCTTCTTATCCGAATCCGCAGGCATTGAATCCTGAGCATCCTTCCACCACCTGAAACACACGGAATCAACCACCAACGCTCTTCACACATTCAATCTCAATCAAACAATGCAGACAAGCTCGGATCACAGCAAAATCCATACGAGGCACAACAGAATCAACAAGCTAGCCAGTTCGATTATTCCACGAAAAACATTAAAAATACATATGACCGATAAAATCGAATTCAGCTTCGCCTCGATCGGTCCAACCCTAAACGTGCATTGTTAGTTCCGTTGCTTTGGATTTCAGAGATTCACAGTGAGGAAATGGACTCACAGATTTAGGGAAAGTTAAATAAGGCGCTAATTGAATTGAAGTGAGAAATGAGTGGAATCTTGAAAGGGGAGAGACCTGTGAGGAACGAAATAGACTCGCTGGTCCTTGTGTGAGTCTGGTCGCTGAGAGTTATCGGAGCTATCTTCCGAGGCACAGTCCATTGCAGACAGAGATTCAGAATTCGCTTCCAAATTGTGCAGATTATGTATAGAACCAGAGAAAGCAAAAAATGAGAGAATTGCAGAGAAAGAAGTAACAAGTGGAGCTTTGTGGGAAGGGAAGAGAAGAGAAGGATGCAAATGACAATACTATTACAGGATAGGGAGGGAAAAAATATTCTACTTTCGTAAACTTTTAACTTATTTACTGCCCCTCGTATTTTTTTTTTTTTCGGAAAATGTTCGAACAATTAATATTTATTAATTTTGCCAATTAAAGTTTATAACATCAACTCATTTATAATTTAAATGAAAAAAAATCGTTTTCACAATACTATAGTAATCATCATTCCTATAGTATAATCACATCATTGGTTTATAAGATTTTTTAAATATAAATTGCCATATAAAATCTTTCTAGTTTGGTTTAATTAGTAATTTTCTACTAATTTTTTTGAAAATAATAGTTTGTGGTAGCTTCACTTAAATGAGTTTTAAAATCATTTAAAAATGTCATATATATAAAAACATGGGTTTGTCACTGTGAAAATATGAAACATTTTTTATTTAAAATATTTTATTTGTATTAGAAGAATTTTAAGATAAAAATATCTGAATTTTAACACGTAATAGACAATGTTGATACATTACACATCTAAATGACATTGACGTTAATTCATCGAAAAGAACATACTTTCAAAAAATAAATATTCAATTGAATCAACAAATGTAAAAAATAAAATCAAAATTTAAATATAAGAATTAAATTAAATATTTTCATAATTATGTATTCTAAAAATTTGACATATTTTCCTGAATTTAATTAATTTCTTTTATTAAAATATGAATCAAATATAACATACCATATTGATTAATTTGTTTTAATTAAAATTCAACATAAAATCTATCCTAGCTAATATTTTGGAATTCGATAGTTCTGACATTTTGAAATTGTTAGGAAATTACAAAATAAATGTAAAATATTTTTCAAAAGATAGTTGTTAAATATTTTATGATAAAAAGTATCAATTAAAGAGATTGTGAAATAATTTTAATGATTATTGTTATTTTCACTTTTTTTTTTAACTTTCTTTTATATGTATGAAAAATAGTTACTTAATCTCATAGTAAAATTAAGATACCTGAGCTATTGTTTTATTTTAATACATGTAATCTATAATAACTAATAAATAGATATATTAGTTATCTTTTGTTACAAACAATAATTGTGGAGTAAATTATTCATATACTTCAAGTAACATCAACACAATTACTACAAAAAGTAATTTAAAAATCATATTTTAGTTTTTTATAAATTTTAAAAAAAAAATCAGTCCAGATTTAAATATCTTTAGTTCTTATAATAAAAAGGTCCAAAACGAAGTTCACTTTCTAACAAAAAAAAAAAATCGTAGTTTGTTTTCAAAATAATGTAAATCTAGTTTAGTAAAATATTTGATATATTTTTGTCTTCTTAGTAACAAGTGTGAACAAAGGCTTAAAGTATGTCAAAGGAGAGAAAAGAAGTACTAAATATATAGCTTGAAAATATTTATTATTTATGAATGTAATTTATCAATTATTACAGTTGAAAAATTATAAAAGAAAAAACATTGTCCATAAAACTTCATAAGTAGTCATTAAAAAAGTCATTAATTTTACAAAAAATGTAATTTACTATTTGATAAAGTGTAAGAAATTATATTGTCTGTATATTTAAATTTCAGTGTCCCCCTATTTTAAAATATTATTCAATGGTTTTTATACATTTATTCAATAATTTTTAAAAGCTTTACTTTAAGTTTATTGATGGAGTACAGTATTTTACATAAACATCTAATAAACTACCATTTTAGCATCCCTTCAAATAATATAAAAGATATTAATTGGTATTTTTTCACACTATCAATATTTCTTAGAAAATAATTTATGGTTACTTTGAATTCACCAAAACATGAATGAATTAAGATAGAACAAACTAGAACCTAAAATATAAATTTATTTTAAAAATAATTTAATTGAAATGAAGCAAAACAAATATTTTGTTATTAATAAATGAACATAATACATTATTATTTAATTTGTTATAACTTATACTTGTTTTAAATATATTGAAAGAAAAATCACCACTTTTTTCCAATGATAAAATAAATAAAAGGAACAGTAAACACATAAAAAAAAAAAAAAACCATTCTAATTCTGAAGTTAATTATTATGTATGGTTGGTGAAAAGAAGTTCACATCATTGATCAGGTATAATAATAAAATTTATTCAATTGGATAAATACTCAATTATGAATCAGAAAATAAGAGTTATCATAATACAAACTACCCTAATTAACATAGGAACAAAAATAGTATTTTTTTTTTTTTGGATGTTGTGAATGGGACTAGGTTCACCTAAGGTGTTATCATGCATAAAATTTAATAAATATATCAAACATACTATTAAGTTCACTTAGGATGTTATCATGCATAAAGTTTAATAAATATTTAAAATAGAAATTAAAGTTTTGAAAAAAGAAAACAGATCCGAAAAATCCTCTGGCACGAGGCTATGACACATAAAATGATGGTTGTGGGCCTGAAGAAAACCCTAACAGCAGCTCGCACTATTTTATCACTGTAAAGCTGGTGCTTCACTCACCTATTCACGTGATGAACCAATTTCATGTGCATCCACTTTTCATCACGTGCCTCTCTTGTGTCTCTTATGTTATTCGCATCTTATTCCTATAACAATGCCTAATTATCATGCACTTTGAAAATCAAAGTTTTGGTCTTGGTCTTTCAACCTTGATGTTAATGGTTCAATGCATTCATCAATACAATCAACCAAAATATTTTAAAACAATTTTGCTTTATTTATAAATTAATTTTTTTTATATTTACTGTATGTATGTGTTTACTTTTTATAATAAAAAATAATAAAATTATTATTATTATAATTGTATAATTATATATATATATATTATTAATTTTATTATAAATAAATTTTATTTATTTATAGGTAATTTTATAATTGAAAAATAATTAAATTTAAAAGACAAATAAATTTAAAAAAATCAGTTACTTGAAAAATAAAATTAATAAAATAATTATTTTAATTTAAAAAACTTTTATTTAAAGAGTAAAATTGAAAAATATGGATAGTTAAAGAAAAGTATACAAAAGTCATGACAAAGTAATGAATGAATATCAAAGAGGTATATTAACATTTAGTATACACTTAAAAGAAATCAGAAATAATAAAATTATAAGTTACTGTGAAGTGATAAGAAGAGAAATGAAAAATAATAATAAAAATAATAATAATAAGAGTAGACCATATCTCTCAATCATTATAAAATAAAAATATCATCATTCTAATTAAGCTTTCAAATAGAAACCTTTAGTTTCTAATATTTATAATAGAGCTGTAAAAATGGATTGGAATCCGCGAGTTAACTCGGCTCATCATAGGTTCGGGTTGGGTTGAAATTTTTTTACAAATTTTAATATGGGTTAATTTTTGACCCAGCTCATTTAGAACCCGATTCGGGTTGAACCCGTAGTGAGCCGGATTGGTTCACCAATCCGCAGATAAAAGGATCACACAAGTGTTTTATTTTTTTTTATTAAGTTGGGTTTTACATTTGGGTCATGTTAGGTTTTTTTTTTTATCGAATACATAAATAATTTGTAATTTTTTTATTTTGGTTTGTATTTGGATTGTATTAAAGTTTATTTAGATTTTAATTAGAATTACAATTTACTTTTGACTGAAAAAAGAATAAAAAAATAATTTTTTTAATTAAGTGAACCCGTGAGTCAACCCGTTTAACCCGCCAACCCGTGGTGGGTCGAGTCGGGTCAGACGGGGTTACCCTTTTGACAGCTCTAATTTATAACTATTTATCTTCTTGTCTTTTTTTGTTTTTTAAGTAATATCAATAAGGGTTATTTTCAGTTAGTTTTTAAAGTTAATTTTCTATCTGTGTAAATTAGGGTTATTTTATTGTCTACTTTTCTCAATTATTAATACTAAGAATTTTCTCAATCAAATTGCGAGATTATTTTCTAATATATGTTAGTCAAATTTTTTAGTCGATGTCTCACATAATTATCCTTTAGTACAAATCATCTATAAGTCAAACATTATAATTCACTAATCCAAAAATTTATTTTTGTTTGTGTAGTAAAAAATTGAAAATATATATTACTGATTACATAAATTAAAATATATCTTAAATTATATATCATAAAATTCAAAGATATATTTTTTATTATATACTCAAAAACTTAATTGAAATTGTATAATACAAAATACATACATTCATGGATTGTCTAATTGCATAATCCAAAAATGTATTTTAAATTTCGTAATGCAAATATTTAAAATAAAAATTTATTTCAAATTATATAATATGAAATATATTTTTATATTATTCAAGTCAAAATATATTTTAGGATTAAAAGTGCACTATATAGTGTTCTATACAGAAATAGAAATGTTTACAGATCTATAATTTTAAAAATCTAAAATATGAATAATTTAGACTTTTCCAACCTTTCATGAAAATACATGAATAAAATATAAAGGTGGGTATGAGTTGACTTTTTCAAAATTCACTCTAGATCCAATAAAATATATTAGGCCGATGTTCGATATCCATTTTAATCAGATTTAGTAGATTCATTTTTTTCAATTCAATTTAAATTTGATTAAATTTAGATCAAATTCATTTTAACAACTAAATGAATTTCAATGAGGTCGATGTAATATATTTTATTATTAAGTCTATTAGAGATTGACTAGGCTAATTCAACTCAACTTATATCTCGATTGACTCCTACTGACTTAAGTCTAGTTTATTTGTCTCGACTTGGGTTTGGGTTGTCTTACCTCAACATTAGCCAAAGTTGACTTGAGTCAACATGGATTCAGACCATTTTTTCTTGACTTGAACCTGTTATGACTCGTCACGACCTTACCAACTTGTCTTGACTTTTATTTGGGGTTGACTCGTCTTAACCTTCAACACAAGTTTACTTGACTTGACCTCCGACACGGGCCAACTCAACATGACCTTCAGTCTTGGTCAACTAGACTCGACCTTTGGTCTGCCAACTCAGCTCGACCTTCGACACAGATTGACTCAAATTGACTTTTGGCACAGACTGACTCAGCTTGACTTTTGGCCTAAATTGTCTTAGCTTGACCTTTAGTCCAAGTTGTTATTTGAACTTCGATCTTGGTTGACTTGGCTCAACCTTCGATCTGGACCGACTCGACTCTACTTTTAGCCCCGATTGATCTCACTTCCACTTTTGGCTTAGGTTGGTTCGACTCAACCTTCGATTCAAGTTGACTCAAATCGATTATTTGACTTAGGCTGACTCCTTTTGACCTTGATATCGGTTTGACTCATCTTGATTCTTCGGTCTGAATTGACTTGGTTCAAACCAATTTATCTCAATTCTTCAGGTTTGGTCGAGTCATATTGACCTTCATATTTGGTTGAGACGTCTTGATTTTTTGATCCAAACCTACTCGACTCGACTCAACTTTCAATTAGGGTCAACTTGGCTCGATTTTCAAATTGAATCGCCTTGCCTCGACCTTTGGTTAAGGGGGAATTAGCTTAATCTTCATATTGGACTAACTCGACTTAATTCTTTATCCGAACCGACTCAGCTCGACCTTTGACCTAGGCAACTCAACTCGACCTTTTGTCAATATCTACTTGACTCTACTTTCGACCTGGACCTACTTGTTTCGACCTCCAACCTAGAGCAATTCATCTTGACCTTCATACAAGGATGACTCATCTTTATTCTTCGACCTAAACTCAGTTAGCTCAACCTTCAACCATTTGGTTTGGGTTGACTTAGTCTAACCTTCAACCCATACCAACTTGACTTGGTCTTTTAATTCGTGTTAGCTCGGTTTGATCTTTGGTACAAGCATAATCAACTCAACCTAAGCTAATTTGGTTCGATCTTCGTTTTTGGTTGCTTCGACTCAACCTACGACTTGGATCGACTTTACTTGACCTTGGACCTAGACCGATTTGACCCAACCTAGAGCTCCGACGCTTTGGGTCAACTTAACCACACACCTTAATTTTAGGCTCAAAATCTAATGATGTTATTCGAATTTGATCAAAATCCTATTAAGTGAACAGGTAGATTTTAAATCGAAAAATATAGATTTGAATTTTAAAAAAAATTCTATTTAAATACACTTAAAACAATATAAATTTGGACTATTATGAATTATATTTAACAATTTAAATATTTTGGCAAGGTAGAAGAAGAAAAAGCCTTTTTCTTAGTCTAATGTGCATAGAAATCCAATTTTGGTGAAGTCCCTATTATTCAAAGGCCCATTTTTTCTTCACACTATAGAAGCCTTTGATAATCAGAGTTTATGGTTGAGCATTTAGAGAAGACAAAATTAGATAATAAATATAAATACTTGTTCTTAAAATAAAGCTTTAACAATATTTAATTAAAGGATTAATTATTTGAAGGATGATGTTGGAAACTTCAATATAAATCGATTTATATGAACTCTAACAAATATGTGTGAACTCATTAGAATTAAATGGATAATTAGTAAAGTAGTCATTGTTTGAGTGATGATGTGTTACAAGGAAAAGTTTCATGACTTTGATACAATTACTAAAAGTCAGCTTAAATCCTAGTTGAAGCTTTTTCATTACAAAATCACTTTTATATTACTCATACATAGCAAACCATTTTATTTTGTGGTGGAACCGCATTTGATATCTCATAAGAATGGTTAAACAATAATAATTGTGCTTTTTTTTCTGTCTATAACAATAACTATGTTTCTTATGTATTGCTTTTTCTCAATTTTTACAAGGTATTTTCAAATATAACTCAAACATCATATAAATAATTTATTATCCACAGATCATTTAGATAGTTGTTAAAGATCCCAAACCGATTTTTAAATTGAAGGTGATGCAAGTTAATGGCTTGTTCTTTTCGTTTTTTAGTGTCATCTCCACGGTGTAGGTGCCCTGTAAGTAAACATAACAGACAAGGAATTGATCTCACGTATCGTTATAATGTTCCAAATTTCAAGAAAGTAGAAAAGGATTACATCCCCATCAACTGTTATAATAGAAATAGAAAAAAGCATGCTTGAAACAAAAACAGGAGTGCATGAAATTTTCACATCAACAAAACAGGTAATAAAATTGATGAACAGCCAAGTCCAACATCAAGGAAGACAATATCAAGCCAACGGATAAATAGACAAATTCGTCCTTAAAATTAGGGTAGCGACATATCATAATTAGTAATTGAGTGTAAAAGAGATCTCATCTCACGCCACTTTGCCTTCAAAATCTGAAAGTAATAAATTTGTATATTTTTCTCTTTACATACTATTTAGGCTTCATTACTTTCTCTCTCAAGTTTGGTTCGAAAGTTTTAAGTGGATCTCCTACATATTTTTTGTTTTAATTGAATATCATTTTTTTTTTAAATATTTCAATTAGATCTTCTCATTAAATTTCTAAAAAAAGGTGGTGATGTGACAAAGTGTTATGGATACATAAATATATGTCAAAAGTTGGCATGTAAACATATGCATCTGCACATCAATTTTAAAAACTTTGATACGTATCAACATATCCGTTACACTTTATCAAATCACAACCTTCTTATCGTCGTTTATAGAGACTATCAAAAAGGAAAGGAACTGATCGAAGTATTTTAACTAAATTTGGAATTCAATTGAACAAAAATCTAAATGGAGACCTATTTTTTAAGTTTTTGGGTGAAAGTTGAAACTAAACGAGTAATTAAATCTATTATTCAATTATAGGACTCCTAACTCTGCACTTGAAATCCTTGACAATCTTTTCCTCAAATGTAAACGAGGCCTTACACACACAGAGACATCAACTTCAAAGTGTCCATTTTACTGGATTGATTTTGCCTTTAAGAGTTTAAATGACTTGAAATTCCATAAATTATAAAAGACTCAAAAGCTTATTAGATAGAACAGAAGTACAGAATAATAGACCATCAAATATCTTTAATCAGATAATTGAAATGTAATCACATGTTAAATTTTTCAGCGTATGTAAACCTACATGTAACGGCACATCAAATACATAGCTCTAAAGAGTGCAAAATGTGTGTGGAAGAGAGGAGAGACCAAGAACACGCATTGCTGCTAAACAATCCATAATATTATCTCTATTGCTCAACACAAGATTATTCTTTGTCTTACTCTATAATTACTGAGTTATATGTTAAGGACCTCTTCAAAGATGTCAATGGAGACTTCATTCATGATAGGGTAAGGTTTTTCACAGGCTTCCTAACTAAAAGATTAGGATTAAATATGGTTTGGGTCCCTTAACTTTTTAGTGAAAATTGGAATTAGTCTCTCTTTGAAACTTTGATCCAATTTGGTCTCCCAACTTTAAAACTGCGTGAATTTAGTCATTTTAACCAACTTTTATTAAGTTTATTTGACGTTTCAAACATATTTCATGATAGTTTCTTAACTAACGTTGAAACAAAGATATGTCAAAATGTGTAAACAACTCAAATGCTATTATGAAATGCGTTTAAAACATTAAATAAACTTAACAAAACTTGTTTAAAAGGACTAAATCCACATAGTTCTAAAGTTAGAAAACTAAACTGGATCAAAGTTTTGAAAAGAGATAAATTCCAATTTTCACCGAGAAAATTAAGAGAGCAAAAACATATTTAATCTAAAAGATCATATATTTGGAAAATTGAAACTAACCGGTGGGGCAAATGCAGGCAACATCTGGGTGTGAGCAACCACAAAACTGCCAGTAGCAACAGGACAAGATACTTGCTCACAAAAATCATGGATTTCTTTATGGACAACGAATCCGAAGTATGAAACTGCAATTTCCCACTTTCCTCCATAAATAGCTTCACCTGCATTCAACAAATCTGTTCATAATGACTAAAAATAATTACAATAATAAACCATCAACTCCATAGCAATAATACTAAATAATAGTCTCCTAAGTATCAACAACTTTTTCAAATTAGTTTAGTAAAGTATATCAACTTAGGGAATAAACTAGTGGATATTAAACACATATAATTAACTTCATTATGTTAAGGATTATATAGGCTAATCCTTGAGAAAAACCTTTTGTCTTTTGCAGAAATCCTTGAGAAACTGCATTGATGGTTTACTCAAATAATTAAGTGACATATTAAAATGCTACAGAAGAAATAAATAAATAAGGCTACTGACATGATCCCTGCATGAAAAAAAGAAAAATCGAATTCGAGGGAAAGCATAATGAAATGGAGATACAGAAGATAGGAATTACCAGTAGCAGCAGAAATTTTAAAGGTGACAGGCCTGGCACGCACAACAGGGTCTGGTGTGATTTCAACTCCAGAAACTTTCACAGAATAGTTCACATCAGCTGCATAAATTTTCATGGAAAATTAAACATAAAAGAAAGTGAATAAAGTTCAACGAGACCATATCATGAGTAAACTGGGCGCGATTAGCCGTGAATTCATTATGCATAACCTGTGCGTGGCATCAAAGACAGAGCAGAATTTATCAACAAATTGGATCCGATTACAATTTAATCCCCAAAAATTGAGTTCATGATTTTAATGTGGAGGATCAATGTGGTGAGCTAAAAATAAAAAATCAGAATTGCAGGATAAAATTTCAAAGAGAATAAAACGGAAAGAGAGGAAGTACCGCAGTATCCAAAGGTAGTAGCTTGAGCGTGGGCAAACGAAAGGGTAATGATGAATAAGCATAAAAGATGGTTGAGCTTTGGGTGAAGCTGAAACGCCATGGAAAATGTTTTTGAAAGAAATGGAACAATGTACCAGGATGCATGCCTTTTTCATATGACCTGTTTGGTTGGATAGAAATTGGAGGGGGAGAATGAATACACATGGTGCAAAATAATATTAGTTAATTGATAGAAGTGGAAATAATGTGGAATGCATTATAATTTTTTATTTTACTTTTTAAGAAAGTTATTTTTTTTATTTTCCAATAAAAAATATTTTTTTCATACTTTCTATTGTTTAATTAGCCTCAATAATTTTATTAAGCTCTTCGGTTACTTTGATTAAATTTGTTTTTAATAGTTTAAGTATTAGAAATTTAGGATCTTAATTACTCGTTGATCTAAAATAAAGTTTAAATGAAATACCGGCCAGTAATTTTGTTCAAATTAAATTCATCTTCTTATATTCACCATAAAATTTTGCTTTTAAATTGTTTTGAAGTTAATTTTGAATTTCTTAGATTGGAAGGAAAAGCAAATTCAAATGCATTAAGTAAAATGTACATGTTTGTGTCAAGGAGGAAACTTATCACCTAAAAAAATCATATACTTTAAATTAAAAAGAATAGATAAAAATAGTAAAAAGGAAAGTTGTAATTGCAATTTGAATCGGTGTAACATTATAAGATGAAAAGAGATTTTTTTTTTCTCTTAGAAAATTTATAATACTTATCTTTATTCAAATTCAATGTGAAATAACAAATAATAGATAAACTATATAGGTAGACATTAATTTTAAAGAAAATACTCATCGTTATTGATTTTATTTTAATTATGTCTAACTTTTCAATTCAATTAAATATTTTTAGTTATTATTATATGAACACCGTTAAAGACATATTATATGACGATTCATACGTTTTGTAATTGTTTTTTAAATATTTTTAATTTTTTTAATTTTTTTCTTACAAATTTTTATTATTTAAGTGTCAAGTTCGTGACATGATATGCAATATTGTCAATATCATATAATAAAATATCACATGTTAGTGTGAGAGTGTCAAGTGTCATTGTCTTATATTTAATCTAATATATATATATATATATATATATATATATATTATTCAATTTATTTTTTAAAATGGATTAATGTAACTTCTTTTCAAATTGAAATCAAATTTATTAATTTTTTAACATTATGCTTGTATTTATATTAAAATTACTTTTTTATTAAATACTTTTCAAGTTAATTTTAAACCAACTTTAATGATATTATTGGATTTTATATAAATAAATTTTCATGTATGGGTTGAACCAAAAGAGAGGAATATTTAAATTATTCTCATGTGCTTCTTCTTTACATGTGCTGTAAATAATTAATCTAGATTTTATGTGTTTGATCTAACTTACTTTTTACATTTAAAATATATTAAACATATTTCATTCTTACTCTACACCCTTTATATGTGTCTTTATGTGACTATATATGTACAATGAATTTAAAAAAGTGACCTAAAATGCTTTTTATTTCTCTTATCTTCTATTATTCATATCGCCAAGTACAACAATGACTAAGATATGCAAAATTACACCAAAGGTCCCATAGTAAAACCATGCTCCCGCATTTCAAGAGTTTAAATTTCTTTACTCATCAACATCTTATAGTTAATCTATATACATTTTTTTAGTAAGTGTTTCTTGAGTTTAGCATACTTAATCTTTAGAAAGAAATAATATTTTAATAAGATCTTTAAGTGTAAAGTTATTTTAATTTTTTAATATATTTTTCCATGATCGTCAGTATCATACACGATTTACGAATTTTATATATATTCTTATTCGAAATAGAAGTGTGTAACTTCATTTTTTCTAATTCACTTGTTTTCCTCTTTTTTTTTTTTTTTCGTTGATGTTTGATTAGCATGTTGTTTCTATATGAACTTTCTAGAATATATAGCTCTACACTTAATCTCTAGTCAATAATTTTGAGTGGAAGAAGAAGACAAGATCAAATTGTTAACCTAATTAAGAATCATAATAACTGAGATTAGATTAGATTAGTAATAGAGAAGGTGGAGACAATATAGAAGGTGTTGGTAGGTGGGATGGTGAGAGAAGTTGAAGTTAATGGAGTTGAAGAGCGGATAAACCGGACAAAGAGTGGGTGCACATGGACTAATTATGTATCAAATTAACAAACATGTGTTTTTAATATAAGGAAACAAAGTAATGGCAAATCCCTAATAGAAAAATAAGTATTAGGTACTTAATATAAAAAACACCAACGTAAAAAAGTTATTTCAAATTATAATTTTTATACCAGATCTGTTTTTGTGTATTTACCCATATTAAAAATGATAAGTATTTGTGTTTGATATAAAATTAATTTTTTAAAATATTAATGGTGATAAATATTTAATACATTGATAAATTAAATTAAACTAAATGTTTTTATTGCCGTGTGTGATTTTAAATATATATATATATATATATATATATATATATATATATATATATATATATATATATATATACAGTAATTGTTTAGTTAATAGAGTAGATGTGAATTATTTTTAACTATATTGCGTTGGCTGGCGTGATGTGGACCATTTTGTTTCCAGTAAATAATTTAATGCTGAACTAATACATTAAATTTAATTGAAAATCAAAGGAAGGATAATTTCTAGAGATTTGAAATCTTTCAGAAGTTCAGAAATAGTATAAAAATGAGTAAATGACAACCTAAGTAAATCACATAATATGTTTTATTAATATATTATCACATCAAAATTATCATTTAATATTTATGTTTTATGAGACATTTATCTCTTATTAATAAATTAACCTGAAATTGATTAGGAGACTTAATTTGATTAGAGAAAAAAGTTGACCACGTGTGCTAAAAATTATTTATTCACAATAAGTTTAAACTTAAGTTTATAATTATTTATTTAATTTAAAAAACTCAAACCAATTTAACAAAAAAATCGAATAGTTTAGTAGTACATCCCCTTCACGGGTATGTACTTAGGGTTGCCCAATTATGTCGCCACGCCAGCGTGGCCTTATGAAAGTGTGAAATTGAGTAAGTTTGATTTTAATGTTGCAAATTGACCATATATAAAATTGTTCTAATCTGAGAGAAAAATATGACAATTAATATTAATAAATGTTTGATGTAGTTATTTGAAAGTATAGTCTAACATCTTGACCCACTATAAGGTACGTAGCTGTCAACTCTATTTAGACTCGGAAAGATTTACCAACAACCTTCTTCTCAAATATTAAAAGAAAAACATATTATAAGTACTTTTAATTTAAATATATTTTTCTAAAACTATTTAAAAAAATAAAAATAATGATAAATATTAATAAGGTGTTTTTTATTGAACAATAAACATGTTGATAATACGTTTTTAATGTAAATTAGTTTCTGAAAAGAGTGCACAGGTGAAAAAAAAAGGTAGTATTTTTTTTCTTGACTCTTACGCCTCTGACTAAACTGAATTAAATAAGAAACCGTTTGGATTAGCGTCCCGTTATTACCTTTTTTTAATTGACCTTTGGAGGGTGACGTTGACGCACGTTGAAACTGTTCCACGGTTCTGTTATAGGTGCTATGTGTCTCAACGCTTTCTCTCTCTTCTCAGGACCAAAGATAACAGGAATCCGCAGATTCGTTTTCATAAAAAGTCCGTGGTTCCCGTTTGGCAAACACTTACAAAGCGAATGGAATTTGACGGTGTTACATCTCCTCTAAACTCCGTTATCCTAAACCAACATCTCCATGGATCCCTTCGTCCACAAGCTCCGTCGCCACCTTCGCGCATGGCTTCACCGATCTCGCTCCGGTAATCACAATTCTCACTCTACACTCCTTCATCTCAATCACTTCTCTCTCAATTTCATGAAATTTCAATCCAATTATCAAATTGAACTCCACGCTCGAAGTTCTCGATCGCTGTGTTGAATTGTTCAGGTGCGGTGTTTTTCGTGCGGAGAATTTCCTATAAAGATGTTCGAAGAGCAACGGATGGCTTCCACAGAATTGTATATAGCAATTCCGATGTTTCTGCGTATGCTGCCAGGTTTGAAGACAGTGGCGGCCTTTGTTTGGTGAGAGAAGTGAAAGGCTTCGATGAAGGAAGCGATCATTTTTACAGACACGTGCAGTTCTTGGGACGCTTGCGGCATCGCCACCTTCTCTCGCTCAAAGGTTTTTCCGTCGGGCGCAATCGCAAGAGGTTCGTCGAGTATGCTCTGTTTCGCATTTCACAGGGATTTATGAAAACAAATTTAGAAGGTCTTTAATTGCGATCATATCTTGTTTCTTGATATTCGGAAAATTAGAATCACTCATAGTTAACGTTGCAGCTGAAATTATAGACATGGACTGCTTTTTAATAAATCTTGAAAAATGTTATGTATTTTATCTTCTTGATTTAATTTTTCAATATGTAATTGTTGAATTCTATTGTGTAAGAAGTGGACGTGGATCACTGTTTGTTACAGTTTGTGCTCACGGTATTGGTGTGGGTAGGTAAACCAGTTTTCTGATTATTTTTTTTTTTATCTCTTCAGATTGCTCATATTTGACAACATAGAAAATGGAAGCTTGAAGGATCATCTAAACGGTAAATTTAGAAAGCTGAAAAAAATGTTTTAGAGGAGCTTCTCAATTACATGTTTTGATTTTGTTTCAATGATTGGGTGTCGGCAGACCCTTTGAAAACTCCCTTAGATTGGAGAACAAGGTTGCAGATAGCCAATGGCGTTGTGGCTGCACTGGTAAGTTCTGCAAATTAAAGCATGTCTGAAACCAGAATATACTAATATTTTCAGAGCATGAAACTGCGATCTTCTTATTAAATTTTCGTGGCAATTAATTTGAAGAACCTGAAATTCTTATGTCTTGTTGAGTTTTTTAAATTGATTGTGGATACGGGAAAACTCTTGATAACTTAGTCATACAGCAAAGTGAATACTGGAAACTCGCTCACTTGGTTCCATACACGAGGGAAGAAGTTAGCTTCTGCGTCGATTCAATTGGCGATCAGTTTCGTTTAGTATCTATCTTCTGCTAAGCGAAGTACTGAAAATATGGCGTGGGTTAGATTAGATCTTTATTAGAAACATAGGACTCTTGTAATTGATAACACACTGACACTGTAGAGTCTGGGGCAACTTTCTAGCATTGGAAGGACGACATAGCTTTGAACGGAAACCCAGTAAAACCCAAACAAACGGGGACAATTGCTCTTTGCTAAGATCACAAAACTCTTTGTTTCATAAGTACCAAGTTGCACAAATGGTGTTCTGACTTCTACCTGGGGCTTACACTGTGATAGCTAAGAAAGTTTTGCTTAACGAGTCATACGTACTGAAGTCAAGCAGGGTGATAGTTAAATTCTCTTTTGGTGCTTTAATCTAAAGCCTTGAAGGAGTGAAAGAGTGAAAAAATAGGAAGTAGAGATGAACAGTAAGGAGACAGGATAAAATAAAAGGTAAAGCTTGGGGAAAAGTAAACACAGGATAATACTGTGCAAGTGATAGTTAGAAGGGTGAGCAGGAAGACAAAAGTATTGGCAAAGAACATTGTGGTTCCAACAATAATTTCTTGATGAATTTTAATATTTAGCTGAAAGATTAAGAGTCTCTTTTCAAGCATTGTTATCTGAATTTTTGTCCATGTGGAAGCAGGAATATTTGTTTCTCTTCAGTGAACCACCCGTATGTCATGTCTCTATCACCTCAAGCAATATTATGTTAGATGAAAACTTCACAGCCAAGGTAAGGAAACAGTTCCCTTTCTCACTGTAAACTTTTGCCTTCTTCACATTATATCACGTTTCAGATTGACTTCTGCAATTACAGCTATCTGACTTTGGCCTTCTTCCATCTGGTGGAAATTCTGATATGATGCCATATTCAGAAGGTCACTTCTTGTAAACTAGTCTCACAAGTTTCAACAAAATCAAATTTCAAACAATTTGTTACTACACATATTTGCTCACCATCTTCGTCTATTTCAGACTGCTTGAAGCAGAAAAGTTGTAGGATTATATTCCAGCTTGGAGTGCTCATACTAGAACTGGTCACTGGTCAGTCTTCAGAGATGGAAGGTTCCGATTTAATTGAATGGATCCAAGAATCACGATTTTACAGTTCCATTGATAAGATGATAGACCCTGATCTAGGTAACAATTATGACTGTACGGAGCTTAAAAGTCTTCTCGCTGTGGCAAAACTATGTATCAAATCATGGGACAAGCCTTCATTTACAATTCCTCAGTTATTCCGGCATCTCCAGAGGAAGATTGATATTACTCATCATCAATAGAATTGTGACCTGTTTTCTTTGAAAACCTTGTAGTTTCTTAGGGAGAATATTTAGCACTCCCTTGTGTAAGTGCTTTCACTTTTCGTGTTGCTTTTTGATAACTGCGATGATGTTCATTTGAAATTACATCAAGAGAAAAAAATTGTTAGTTGTCACTGTTTGTAGTGTGAAATTCAATGTCAGCTCTAATCTTAAATTATAAAATAAAAGAAAGGAAGTTTAGGTAAATACTTTTTCTTCAAAAACGTTAGGTTCTTTTTACAAATAATTAAATTACTAAATAAATAATCGAAATAACAAATATAACAAATTTAAGAACAATGAAATATTGTTAATTAATTGAAAATGAAAGCATCACGTATAAAAAGAAAATTCCATTAATCTGACAAAAAACCGAATTAAGTATTTTTATAACTACTTAATACATTAATTAAAAAACAAAAAATATTTATAAATAAATAAGGGATTTTTTTATTGTTTTTTAATATGTTCCTTACCTCCTATTTTTATTTCATTATTAATAATAAAAAAAGTCCTTCTAAATTTATCTTTATAACTCTTTTTGTTTAATTTAATTTCAAATCGACGTTCATCAAAGGTGGAGCACAAATCTCCACCATAACTAATAATACATGAAATCATAAGTAGTTACGTGGTTGCACCACTTTCTTTTTTACGATCATGTCCTTAAATTCGCATTTTTATGATTTTAAATTACTCGTTACTTCATATTATTACATAATATAAGTATAGTTGATAATAATTATTCTTAAGAAAAAAGTTAAATTTTTAAGTTAAAATTAAGCTATTTTCCAATTATATATATATATATATATATATTCGTAAATGCAATTACAAAAATTTTATGTTATGGATAATTATCAATAAATCTATTAAATTCATTATTAAATTTTATTACCAGCTGATAAAATATTTTCTGTTTGTAATCCATCGAAAATATTATTTTATAATAGATTTTGACCTCACAAATTTGATCATCGATAACCAATATATATATATATATATATATAATATTTTTAAATTTTAAATTTAATCACAAAATTAAAATTCGTCTTAATAAAATTTTAAAGATAAATAGATATAATTTTTTTCTATTCTAATTACTGAAAATAAAAATTGACGTATCTATTTAAACTGTTTATACATTTAGCATGTTACAACTCCGTCAATCTAAAGCATCACAAAAGTAAAATAACATTTTTGAGACGACATTTTTTTTTAATTTAAAGACCAAAGATATTAAATTTTGAAACAACACAAATTTTATTTTACATTGGAGTTTAAGAATGTTTTTAAGATAATATTTATTTATTTTTTAAGTTTAAAGATTAAATATATTAAATTTTAAGATAATTATTTTATTTTACATTTAAGTTGAAGAGCTACAAAATTTTTTAACCTTATCTCTTTTATCATAAATTATGTTAGAAAGAAAAAGAAAAAAACAATAATGAAAGAAACATAATATTTTTTTTTTCTTCATATTCTTACAAATTCATATTTAAAACAAGTCATAGGATTTGTTTCATATGTGAAATTAAGGAAAAGTTGAAACTTTTTTACATGTTTTTTCTTCTTATAAAAGCTAACATTTTCTTCTTATACACTATTAGTTTTAGGTCTTTTTAATTTTTTATCTTTAAACTAGGATTATTTTAAATACTAATTTGATTTTAGGTCTTGATTTAATTTTTAAATTGAAATTAGTTTAGTAAAAATAACAAATAAAATGAAAGATTTTTTTTCCTTATCTTCAATTCTAATGATTTTACTTCATAACGTTTATTTTAGGTGATAGAATATTCTATAGGATAACATTTGTAATTGATAAATTTGGTATTAAACTTTCTTCGATTCTTGTAGATCTTTTAACCTTTATTCTTTTAAATTGTTTCAAAATTTTTAAAATTTTGTTATTTCACATAAAATCACAAATACACCCAAGTTTTTTTTCTTTTTATGTTAAGATTGAAGTGTTGTATATTTTATAAATGATTTACGAATACTAATACCGTACTACGAGAATTAAAAGTCAATAGAACCCCAAATTTGTTGATGATTTTATAATGTCATTATTTGGCTTTTTGATTTTCATGTTAATATAAATAAAAATTGGTATTATTTTACAACTTAATTATAAAGGATTTATGTTTAGTAACTTAAATTGACATTTATTCTCTTAAATATTAAGAGTAATTAGATGAAGTGTTTTATATACATAAAACCTCTACTGGACTTCGAATTTATGTATGTGAAATTAGAAAGAAACTCTATTAAGGGTTTATTTATTCTGATTTATGCTAGTTGTTTATGTATGTGAAATAGATAATTCATATTGTTTGTAATCTTAAAATATAATAATATCTAATGCAATAGGCATATGAAAATTTAAAAGCATCACAAAACAAAAAAAAAGAAAAGAGTTTCTTGCATAGCGATAAATGAAAAGAATGGAAGAGACAGTAGTAGGCAGAGTAGAAAAAAAATATATTGTATTTAGATGGCTTCTGTAAAATAATTTGTCGAAGAATAAATGGTAAGGTGTTTGGTTGTCAAAATCGATTGATCAAACACAAATTATGTTTAAAAATGATATCAAGATCATCAACACTACTCCTCCGATCTGCCCCTATGGTCCATTCATTACTGCTGAGCGCATTGTACTCTCTGAGCACCACCATGGATGTCCTCATCCTCCTCGTACGCCTCCTGCGAACTTTGTTGCCTCCTCCTTGATTCTTCCTCCATGTTCACATCATGAAGTGTAGTCTCTTCACACTCATCCAGCTCCATGTCTGTCAACTTTTGTGATGAAGTCTTTGCTGGCAAAACAGCCTCTATGGCCTTCACCTGATCAAGGCTCAGAGAATCAGGAAATTCCACAGTGAAATGAATGTATAGTCTCCCCTTCATGAACGGCCTCTGGTACATTGGCATTCCCTCATCGTTTATAGCTTTGTATGAATCTGCATGCAAGAAATAATTTGTTCCATGTCAAAAACATCAATGTTTCAACTATCAAGTACAACTAAGACACAAACAATTTGCATACCAGGCTTGACAACCTCCCCAGGGTTTGATTTGATAAGGAGTTGTCGACCATCCAAGTGAGCCAACACAAACTGGAAACCACATAGAGCCTCAGTGAGAGACAAAGTATGTTCGACAAAAAGGTCTTCAGCCTTTCTTTTGAACTTTGGATGTTCCTTCTGTTGCAGGACAAATACAATATCCCCAGTGATTGTATCAGGCTACAAAACAAAAAGCTCAATGTCAGTCTAAGCCCCATAATTATGTATACAAAATTTTATACTCAATAGCTATACATACTGCTTCATCAGCTTCCCCAGGGAATGTAATCTTCTGTCCATTCTGCATCCCTTTCTCCACAACTACTTCAAGTACTTTCTTCTCCTGAACAACCTTCTCTCCCTTGCATTGAGTGCATCGGTCTCTGTCACTGATGGTCTCTCCGGTGCCCTTACACTCATTGCAAGGATGTTGCATTTGCTGAATCATAGAAGGACCAAGGTGCCTGATCGACAACTTCATACCAGTACCCTGGCAACCAGCACAAGTCATTGAAGCCCCAGACTTCGATCCCTTCCTGCAACCAATTAGAAACCTATTACCCAAAGGCAGACAAAGAAACTATAAACACGCCCTGCAAAACCTAAAAGCACAACACGTACCCATTGCATTTTGAACACAACACGTTTCGTGAAAGAGAGAGTTTCTTAGACGTTCCAAGATAAAGATCCTCCAGAGAGACCTTCAGAGGGTGAACCACATCTTCTCCCCGTCTCTGCCTCCTTCCTCTACCGCTACCACCTGTTCACACTCCACAATCAAAAACTCCACTTAAGACTCTTCACAAAACTATCAAGTGAAGGAAATCCCTTCCAACAATAAACAAAGAAACAAACCATACCCCCAGCAAACGGATTTCCACCAAAGAACGAACTGAAGATATCAAACGGATCGTGGCCACCGCCGCCGCCACCCATTCCCTCCTTAAGAGCATCTTCACCGTAAGTATCGTAAATCTCACGTTTCTCAGGGTCACTCAGAACCTCATAGGCTTGAGCAAGCTCCTTGAACTACACAAAATAAGTACAAAAATTCATCACCACAACATCACGAAATACCAAACAACACCATCCAATTACAATCCAAACACATTTTCTCTAACTCTCATGCATCCCTCTAATTCCCCTAACCCTAAATTACTAATCAGGAAAACTCGTAACCACATATCACATAACAAATCATTGATTCCGTAACCAATTAATCAATCAATAACCATTCAGATCGTCATCCGGAATAATCAAAACAAATACATATCAGAAACATCGACAGCGGTTACCTTCTCGGGATCACCGCCTTTGTCAGGGTGATTTTTTATGGCGGCTTTCTTATAAGCCTTTTTCAAATCCTCCTGCGACGCGTTCTTGGCGACGCCAAGGATTTCATAGTACCTAGTGCTGTCGCTTTTCTTGGGCGCTCTCCCAAACATCTTGTTCTTCTACCTCCGAATCCCTAACCCTAATTTTCACCGAGATCCGCGTGTTGTGGCTGCACTAGATCTCCAAGGAATGCAAGGGAAGAAGAAATAAGCGCTCCGAGCAAATGTTATTCACTAATTCCTCGTCTCGCGTGTTTATAGTATCCGTACTTGATTGGTTAAATGGCCACGATCCAACCTCAAATATTCTTAGGTTGCAGAAGGGTCTAGAATTTTTATTCGCCAAGTTTTTGTGAGTAATTGTGGACCGTTGGATCCATCTGAAGCTTTGACGGATCTTGGTTTTTCTTCTAGATCCTTCTTTAGCGAAAAGCGAAGGTTTTTTTTACCTTTTATTTTATTTATTTTAATTACTTTTATTATTAAATCATTTGCCACCTCCTGGCGCCAGACTTGACTTCTTTAGTATATTCCACGAGTGCCCCCACTAACCGCTTGGTCCCATTCCTTAATAAGACCAATGTCATTATCATTGAAAAAATGCGGTCCTTAATTTTGATTTGTTTGGAAAAATAAATTTTTCGTGTGTTTGGTAAACGGAAATTTTTTGGATTTTTGAAATCTTAGGGCGTGTTCCTTTGTAACGATGGATATGGAAAAAAGTGAAGATGGATTTGTGTAGATTTGGGTGAATGGATATTTGTGTTTTTTTGAGTGAATTTAGAGGGTAAAATGAGTGGATTTGAAGATAAATTTTATGAAAGTTAGTGAAAGATTTGATTGATGTGATAGATAAAATTAATTGTTAAAATAGATATATTTATGAAGTTACCATAATACCCTTGTGTAAAAAGGGATGAATTTTTGAATTGATGTTCTTGAAATAATTTCTAAATTAGTAATTTTTAGTCATAAAAAATAAATTATTTTTTTGAAAACTGAAAAAAAAAATGAATGAAAAACACGCAACACGCAACTGAATGAAAAAAAAACCATGACAGCGGTGTGGTAACCGATGTCGCTCCTTTGAAAACAAGGCACCAGTTACGTAATCGGTGTCATCCCCTCTATCTCACACAACACAACACCGGTGCCATCCCAGCTTTAACACACAACTCCGGTACCATCCCCAAACACAGCCCTGCAACACCTCTCATGGCACCACCGCAACACCTCTCACGACCACCACCACACCCCAAACCACTTCATCTTCTTCCCCCTCCATGCACACAAGGGCAATTTGGTAAAGACTCTCATTATACTCGTTTATCTCTCCTTTCTATCGTGGATGAAATAATACATCCATCCCTCAAATTTGCACTCCCATATCGCTTCAAATCACTGAAATCAAACACGTTTGAAAACCAATTTCGCGCTCCCAAATTCATTGAAACAATGCAACTCCCTACAAAGAACAGGCCGTTAATGTTGGAAATATGATTCTCAGGTTTGATTAACTTTTTAGAAAATAACATTTTTAAGAATTGGAGTTTTTTATGATACATTCTTTTTGGCTAAATCTTCTACCAAAACAGCCTCCGGAAGATTGGAAATTGAATTTATTGAATAAAATATTATTATGAAGAAAATAACATATCATTATTTTTATTAAGTCATTTTAATATCATTATTTTTGTTGTCATTTTAATATGGTGACGAATTATGTAAACTCCCTTTTTCTTTTTTGTTTATGGGATGTGCCAGACTATGAGTTTAAGGTCTAAGTCAGTCCATAAGGGAGCTTCTAGAACCCCACACTCAACATCTCACTCTCATTTGGTCTCATTTCCAAAAATTGTTCCTATTCTCCCTCTTTATTATGAAGTAGGAGCTCTGTTAGGATTTCAATCACGTTCTTCTACGAGCTAGCTAAGCTCATTCTGCCTCCAAGTAAGTTGAGCCCTAAACTTTCGTGTCTTTTCTTCCTCTTTCCAGTTCAGGTGCGTTGGTTTGGTCTAGGGTTCATCCTCATACTCCTGTTTTGTTTTGGTATTCCCGTTTCAGCTTACTAATCGATTCCTGGAGTTGTGGTGCTCATCTGTTAGGTGTTTGCCTTCGTTTGCTAGCATTGTCCAGGTAAGGAAAGTTAGGGTGTTTTCTCATTTTTAAAGTATGTTGCATGTGTTTGGCCTGATTCATGTTCCTCAAGCTTGGATGTTATTGTTGATTGTGTGGAAATATCTTGGTTGTGCTTCTAGATTGTCCTGCATGCGTGAACAGTGGAAGAGAATTGGTATTTTCGCCCAAGCGAGCATGTCTTGCCTAGGCGAGAATAGTAGAGGCTCGCCCTAGATGTTATGAGATAACATGTGGAATATGGTATGAGAAACATGAATGTGGCATGAGATATACATAATTCCATGAATCTATTGGTGAGATTTCATGGTGGTGTTGTCGTGTATATAATTAGATAAGGATTCAAGTAAGGATTGCATCCCGAAACTCTAAATAATCAATTAGTCTCAGGTATAGCAAACTGATTCAAGTGATGAGAGTAGCAGGATGTCCTAATCTTTGGCAGGATAATGACCTTAGATGATTGAAGGCTAATCTTGTGCGTGGTAAGGTAAAACCCATTGACAATTGCTCTGCAGAGTAGTAGAGGTCATCATAAGTGCAAGCATCCAGTGAATTCGATCTTCTTATATATATCCGGATAAATTGAGTCTTAGAATCATATTGTTGTTTATTATCGCATGAATTGGGTGTCTACTGCTTTATATGATTGTGACCTGATTTAACTTTTATTTGCTCAATAACATGATAAAAAATATATTTTTACATTAGTTTACCCTTTCCTTTGTGTTTGTTCTTTGCTTAGTGATCACCTTTATTGGTGTAAGCAGATGAAGGAATTCCTGGAGATAGATCTGATGGTGGTGATGTTGTTGTCTAGTTTGAAAATGTTAGTTATGGCTCTCTTGAGCAGCCTTAAGGCACTAATGCCTTTGTAATCTCTTGCTCTAAAAGCAGTCTTTTTGCAAGAACTGTTGCACTTAGTGTTCTTGTTCATGGCATTGTGTAGTGCCTTTGCTTTTTTTTTTCAGTATATTTGGATGACTGTAAAATCCTTTATACTATATGTCTCGTGCTCTACTTTTACTATAATTATGCGACTTTTATTTAGTAGATTTATTCTATATTAAATGGGATGTCACAAATTAGTAATCGTAGGTGAATATTCTTAGAAATACATTTTTAAAATAAATATGATTTTTGGGTATATAAATTTGTTCTCTCCACCAAAAGAGTCTTAGAGGGGTGATTAACATTAAAAAAAGTTATTTTTATAATAATTTGAAGTTGGGGAAATAATTTTTCATGTTCAGTTTACATTTTTAATTTATTTTTTAATAGATAACATAATCATGAACAATGTAAAAGTAAACTTTGTAAGTTCAATTTTTTGTTGTGTTTCAAGTAAATGGATTCAACTTTAGTGGGTAAGGGGCCATAGTCAGTTCATTAGGGGCCTTCAAAACCCCTTTCCAGCCACTAACTCTTATTCTGTCTCCCAAAACTGAAATATCTCACCACTTATTTTCTCCTTTCAGAAGTTGAGTTAAGGCTTGAGCAAGATCCTCTTTCGAACTAGCTGAACAGTTTGTCCCTCTACGTAAGTCGAACTCAAAACCCTTCTCTATTTCTTTTCTTTTCGGTTCCAGTCTTGGCCTAGTGCGATTTTTGGTCAAGGAACTGATTATGTCTTATGTGTTCTTGTTTCCAACTCCTTAAGCTGTAGACGTGCGGTTTTGCTTTTTTGTTTGGTATTGGTTTTAGCTGGTTTAACATCTGTTAAGGTAAGGGAATCTAGGGCTTTAAAACTTTTTGAGGTGTCTTGCATATTTTTGGTTTTGAATCGTGCTTAAAATGCTTGTTTGATGTTTGTGGTTGTGTTTTTTGTTAGTTTTGTTGTTTGAGATTTTTGGTTTTTGCATGCTAAAACTAGTAAAAATTTGTTATTCTAGCTTAAGCGATAATTTTTGGCTTAAGATAAGTTTGAGTTAAGTGAGAATTTATAGCTTAAGCGAGATCAGTCTAGCTTAAGCGAGAATAGCAGAATTTAACTTTGCTCTCTATTCGAATTTTAGCTTAAGCGAGATTAGTGTAGCTTATTCGAGACCAATCTAGCTTAAGCGAGAATTTATAGCTTAAGCGATATTAGTCTTGCTTAAGCGATAATTGTTGTAAAATTTTAATTATTTACTTTAATTTATGATTGATTGAGTTAATGTTAGAAATATGATTTATGAAGCTATGCATGAATGATGTGACATTTTTTGACCTGTACTTGATATGTTTAGCTTGAGATGATAATTATTCTGAGATAACATGTGAAATGTTAATGGTAAAAGAGTTTCAAAGGAAAATAATTGGTGATGGTATGGTTAGTGTATGCCTTGAGATAGGAGATGTCTAGATAAGGAAGGTATTTTGAACTCTAATAATCACTCACACTCATGTATAGTAGAGTGATTATGTGGTGAGAGTTGCAAGAGATCCTAGTCTTGGGAGGAGTTTGAGCCTGAAACATATTGGGATTAACCTTGTAATTGATTTGGTGATAATCCCTTATGGCTAGACTTTGCAGAGTTTAAAAATCAATGTAGGTGCATACTTCCTTAGAATTCTATATAAAGCGCATAATCCAGATAATTGAGTCAGAGGTCTTGCATTGTTTGCCATCGCATGCCTTGTATGCTTACTTATTTATGTGTTTATAATTTGTTTAAGGAATGGCCTGCTCACTTATATGATAAAATATCTTTTTATCTCTAGCTTACCCTTTCTTCATGTGTTGTGTTTTTTGCATCGCTTTTCCCTTTTTGCAATGATCACCAATTTTTTTGTGTGAGCAAATGTGGAAACCCGTAGTAGTTACCATGCAGATGAAGATGTTGTAATGTATTTTAGTTGTGCGTTGGATTTGGCTCACTACTGAGCCTATTTTGAAGAAACTTTCTTTAATTGAAATTCAATTGCTTTGTGAGCAACCTTTTGTCAAACTGTTTCATGTTTAGATTCTGTTCATGACATTGTATTGTGCCTTTGACTTTTTCTTCCCGTATATTATTCATGGCTGTAATGGTTGATACCTTTATACTTATTGTCGCATGCTCTTTTTATATTATAATTATATGATGCATCATTTATTAGAAAAATTCTATTAAAAATGGGATGCCACATACTTTATAAAAAAATTTCCATTATTTTGTTATTAAAAATTTGAATTATAAATAAAATATTTAATTAATTGAATTATATTTTATAAAAGTTTCTATTTGTCTAGAAAAATATTTTTTTCTTCTTTCTTTGTGCTTTTCTTCTAACTCATCTATTCATTTTGTTTAAATATCGGAGTGCATCATAAGAGTTTTAAAGAAAAATACTATCACCCTAGCCAATCTGAATTTTCATGCAAGTAAGTTTATCTTCTTTTTTAAATCATTTTTTAAAATATTGCATGCGTACGATGCTACATGGTCACATGTGACTAAAAATGGTTCAAGATGAATCTCTCTTTGTATGTGTCATTAGGATGTATTCAGATAATTGTTGAGTTTTTTTTTTTTTGTACATGTAAAGTATCATGTGTGATGTTCCTGTTGGGATGAGATGTATTCACTCTTCCTCTAATCCTTCAAATCATTAGTCTTTTTACTACTCTGATCGAGATGTTCTATTTCGATGAGGATGGTGTGACCTCATTGGGGAGCTTGCAAAAACACTCATACGTTCAAGTTAGTTAAGTTGGTTACTAACAATAACATCAAGATTAAATGAGATCATTGACTTACCTCGTGAATAATATTATTTATACTACTTGGATGGGTCCTACTTGTTGGACCTAAGGTTCGCAAAATTAACTTGTCTTTAGGTTTTCTAATGTCTTTACATGTCCTTACTCACTTTGTGATTTGTCCTTTTGCTTAAGTGAATTCGTACTATAATAGTGATTTACGTGTCTTTAGTCTCTTAATGCATGTCGAGGTGCCTTCGACCTACACACACACATGTGAGATATATTCTGTTGAACTTAGTCGAGATAAAAACTTAAGTCCATGTAAGAGAAATTAGCTTGTTTTATTTCATTGATGTTTTGCGTTAAATGATTTTATTTCCTTTGTTTTAGTAGATTCTATATTGTTTGTGTTGAATGTTGATGTTAATTTGAGTGTATTGTTAATTTTGTTATATTTGATGTTTTGTGTGATTGTTTGGCTTTGATCCTTTAAAATATATCAATTGGGTCAATTAATTTTATATGGGATTAATTTTGAACTAAAAGTGATGAGACATGGCACGAAGAATGAATGAAAGTACGTATTTATAGTCAAGTTGATTAACTAATAGGGGTGGCTATGCAGGCCGACCTGACCCACATTTGGCATGCACAATGCGGGTCGATCCGTCCCGCCCTGCATTTTAATTGTGGGTTTAAATGTTTGACTCGACCCACATAACTGCGGGCCCGTGGGCCTGCGGACAAACTCATTTTTTTTTTCTTTAAATTTTTATGATAAAACTTTCAATGTTCAAAAAATTATGAAACTTTAAAAAGTTCACAAAATTAAGCAAAGAGTAATATACTGTATTCACACAAAATATATTTGGGGAAGTTTGATGATAAATAGAATTATTATAAATTAAATAACACAATTATAATAAATATAATTAAATTACAAGGACAAGTGTACAAATAAACAACATAAGTATATTGAAAAAGTAAAACGATATGTACCTTAAAATAAATAAAATATGAACAAAATACACGAAAGTTTATTAAAATTAATATACCATGAGTTTAACTTCACTCCTTACCTTACGTGAATGAAGATAATATGATATATGCACAGTCTTTAAATCAATTAAGCAAGTTTTAGGAGAGTAAAATAAGTTGAAATATTTATATTTTGGAATGATATTAATTAGATAATGGATATGATGTAAAAATGTCTATTTTGACTTAATAAATATATAATATTCCTAAAAGAAAACTAGTTTACGTGACGATGACGATGAGTTTATATTTTTTAATGTGTGATATAAAGAAATGCAATACACCGGAACTCAACCACACGTGAATCGAGCTCGACCACACAAATAATTGACTAGTTTTAACTTAATATTAAGATAATAAATTTATGAAATATTACCCTGCTCTATTTTCTTATCTATATGTAAGATGAGACTGGCATTAGTTCTCAATCCAATTATATCTTCAAACAGAGTATAAACTTCTATAAAATACAATCATTTGCATTATCTCAATAATACGATGATTGATTATTGATTAACCACACAAAATTACTCTAAGATACATAAGGCAAGAATAATGCATTCACACTCCCGTGAATCACTCCATTGACAGCTAGACGTCGTCGTTTTGTGTACTGCTATCGTCCCTGTGCACATTAGACTACACTTATTCTACTAAATCCGAATTCTATACTCGTGCTCCCTCCCATCTGCTTTTAAAACCTTTATTAGTTATCATTTAATATCATTAAAATATTATAGCATATACTATCCAACATTTTCTTTACTTGTTATTAGAATTATCATAATTATTACATTCTACATTCATTCACCGTGCATTTCCCTCTAGCACACAATTTTTTTTTTCTTCGTTTGTTTTACCTTCGTTATCTACTTCTTTGCTTTTTATTATTATTATTTTCTATTGAACATAACTGCGGAGTGATAGAGAACGAGCTTCACATGGAACTCTTCTGAGTAGGCACCGAGTTTGTGTGAACGAGAACTCGGCATTTGACTCAGTGACGGTTCGCCACATTCTTGGTCTGATGGTGAATTTTATCTCTGTGATAATCTCTCTTGCTTGACTTTAGGTGAATTGTGTTGCAAAGCTTCTATCTCTGGATCTGAGTTTTTCTTGTTTGGAATTCTAGGTTTTAATGCCATTAAATCGAATTGTTGCCAAGTTACCAAATCTATCTCGCATTTATTTATGTCTCACGAAATTCATTCTTCAAGCAACCAAGTAAACTTTAATCCAGGGCAATTATCAAGGTCCTTTGTTATCATTGCTCATCTAATTTTCTCTGTTTGCCATAGAATATCGATCTTTGTAGTATCTGTCGTTTTCAATTTTCGTGGTCGTTTTTACTTCAGGTTTAGTGCACTAGTTCATGCTTCGAAAGTGCTTTCATCTTCCCCATTAGTTGAAAAGACATTTTCGGCAAGTTGTTAAGCAATTCTATTTACTTTTCTCTCTGTGTATGTGTTTAAAACACTATCACAGACTTCGCCACTCGGATTAACGCGTTATTTAAGCACACTTTTTAGTGAAATTTAGCATGCACACACAAACCTAACGTTGTAGTCTGGTACAAGCTGCATTTCTTAATATCACTTGGCTATCCGGGCCTTCATATGACAACGAAAAAAACAAAGCTTTGTAGTTGGTAGGCCGGCCTTTATTCAGATTTGCCGTTTATGGCTGATCATCCATGACATCAAATGTTGCTTTTTCAACGGAGCTATTCCATGTAATACCATTTTTCATTCTATAAATGGTCTTGGATTTATACGAGGTCAATGTCTTGATCAAGTAGTATTAGTCATGAATCCAAAATAGAAATAAACGAGTAAACACTGGTAATTTCAAAAGGTGCATTTTCATCACGTAATCTGTTGCGGCAGATTTCGAGATCCTTTTTTCCTGGCTTCACTTCCCCACTGCTTATGTTTGCTTAGAAGTGAAAACTCCTTTCCTATAGATGTAATATAACCAATTCAGTGAAGTACTAGTATTTTGAAAATGAACTTAGAAATTGGACCAATCATAATAACCAATATAGACTATAAAAGTCATGAGAAGGCATATTACTGTGACATATTTGAATTAGTTGCCATTTTTAAATAAATTTTGTATGTTAAGCTTGCTCACTTTGATGCATTGTGCTGGTCTTTACCTTTTTGTTTCCATAGCTCATAGGCCAGTTAAGATTGTGAATACTCAACTACTTTTGCATTGACTTTGCCATATATTTGTGTTCCAGATTTGTGCTAGATTGAGATAAACTTGCACTGGCAATGGGTGTATCAGGGAAATGGATTAGAGCATTGATTGGTCTAAAGAAATCAGAAAAGCCAGAGTCTTCTCAGAAGGACGGAAATGTAAGTTTTTCTCTCAACATTTCATACTCGTATTCCTGGGTTTTAGTATTCCTTTCCATATTCTGGTGGCGAAAATAACCATCAGATGTGGAGCTTTTAACTGAGGTTCTGTATCACCATGTAGTTTTTTGGATCCACGCTACCACAAGAAAAGCCAGAGTTTTGTTGCTTGGGTTCCATCTTAAGTGGGAAAGTGTTGTTTTTGTGTTTGTGAGTGTTATTCTCAGAGGGTGTTTAGTATAGTTGATTTTGATTCTTCATCAGAGCATGGTTCACCTTGATTAACTAGTTTTGTTCGTGATATTTTCAATATTAGTATGTGCTCAAGGAATATTCCTCTTGGAAACTATACAAACTGAGTTTTGTAAAATTTAAAATCAGGTTCACTAGAGATGAGGGGGAATACTGCATCTCCCAAATCTGATTGCAAGGCAATATTATTGCTGTCACGTAAGAGAGTTATTGGAACGTCTTGCATTGCCTGTGTCAGTAACTAGGGCGCAGTTTAAATACCTGTAGCGTAATTTCACTTTATACCAATTGGTTTTTAGAGGAGATATGTCATCCTCCAAACCTGATGGCAAGCCAGTGTTAATGCCTTAGCATGTGAGAGATTTGTTGGAAAGTCTCACATGACTTGCCTCAATTACTGGGGCGCGATTTAAATACCTATAGGGCAACATAATGTCAATAAGATTTAAGATGAAATCTGAAAGAGCCACCCAAGGCCTCAATTACTGGTTCCATTCCTGTATAATAAAATATTACTCATTATATACTGTTAAATAACTGTGTATTTTTTAACTTTTCAACTGTTAGAAGGTTGGCAAGTTACATCATCAACGAAGGCAAGCTGTTGAATTTGATAATGGTAAACTTTCAAACGAATTGGATTGTGAAGCTACTCCACCTATTGGAGATGATAATGTCCGTGCAAACCTTGATGCCCATTATTCGTCTTCTTCTTCCCAACAAGCACCTGATGCTGCACATGATCAACAGATGAGGGAGGAACGGGCGGCAATACACATTCAAACAGCATTTCGAGGATTTTTGGTAAATTTCATATTAAATTTGTCTTAATTTACATCACTTGGAATGAAACTTTAATTAGAAGAAATCATATAAACTGAAATTGTTATTATATTTTTCAATGTGACTTTAGGGCAGTGTTTATGTGATGCTGTTTAGTTGTGCCCATCCCCCAATTCAGGAATCTATGTTTTTCTCTAAAATTATTTTGGCGTAGAAGAATCAGATATTGTTATGATTGACAAAAGTGACTTGTCTAACACTAGGTGTCGTTGTTTCTGGAATTTAATTGATCTTTCTTTGAGATGCACTTTGGATTTTTTTTATTAGCTTTTTTTTTTTATTTACTATTGTATTTGTTGAGAGTTGTTAAAAATAAAAATTCAGCAGTTTTGTAGTCAACATGGCAACAGCTTTGACCTACCTGGAAAATTATGTTTTATGTATCAGGCCAGAAGAGCATTACGAGCCTTGAAAGGTGTGGTAAGGCTTCAGGCCCTAGTAAGAGGCCATGCAGTGAGAAAACAAGCAGCAATAACACTCCGTTGTATGCAAGCTTTGGTGAGGGTTCAAGCTCGTGTTCGGGCAAGGCGTGTTTGCATGGCTTTGGAAACTCAAGCATCACAACAGAAACTTCAGCAAAACCTTGCAAATGAAGCTCGAGTTCGAGAAATAGAAGTAAGGACTAAGGAGTATTGTTCTGAAATTGTCATTACCCTTTTTTAGTTGTGCAGTTCTTCACATTTTTCACTAATATTTTATTGTTATCCATTTTCCTGAGGGATGGGTATTAAGAAATTAGGCATAAATTTGAGATGGCTTTTTGATTTTCCTCCTTGCTACTTATCACTTGGATCTAAGTGCAATAAATTTATGGTCAATGTAGCTTTTTGGATCTATCAATTCATTGGTATTTTCGGAGCAACCTGTCATTCCATTTTACTGTGACTACATGATTTCCTGTTTCTTATTTACCAATTTATTCGCAATAATTATCACAAGGCTCATACTTTACTTAAGCAGGATATTAAATTAAGACTGGTACAAACTACGTGCCTATAACAGTTAAATGTAGTAGGCCGGTTTAATTTCTTTGAGACGTTTCTGATGGGTTTATCAGGATACGAAAAAATAGGACTTGGAAAAGGGTAAAAAATTAATAATCCACAGAAGATATGAAGTGGAGACTGGAGAGTGTATTTTCGAAACAGTAAACAAGAGGGCATTCCTCTCGTCCATTTTCCATTCTTCTTTCAATATTATTTCCTTGTTTTTCTGCTGCACTTCTGATACATGTTGTATCGTATATAATGTGATTAAATTGCAGTTTCTTATCAAATTTTTCTGTTTGAGGGACATTGTGATTTACTAATGGTGATTAATAACTCAACTTTTTAAAAATTTACATATAGGAAGGATGGTGTGATAGTGTAGGATCTGTTGAAGATATTCAGGCTAAGATATTGAAGAGACAGGAGGCTGCAGCAAAACGTGAGAGAGCCATGGCATATGCTCTATCTCATCAGGTGAATTTACAATAGCATGTTTTTTAATTATGTCTGTAGTCAATATTATATATTAGTTTTTTTTTCTGCAAACTGCATGATAAGAAATATACGAAATTTGTAATTTCAGTAATTCACAGGAGGGTGTCGTTTTCCCTTCTAGCTATTCTCCATCAGGAGACATCATCAGAAGTCAATTTCTACATCCTACTCTATTATTGTGAACTCCATCTCAATCAGATATTTTGAACGGTCCACCTTTGACACAAGTTTGTATATAGAATCATAGAGAAGAGTAGTAACAGCTTTGGAATTGTTTTTTCCCAAAAAGAAAAAAAAAATACTAGACCAATTCAAACATTATTCAATCAAGCCACTTAGTTTTGTCGCTATTAATTATTGACATTGATAGTGTAACATACTAACATAGTAATATCATATGGTAGTGAAAGTAGAACAAAGTCAGAATTTTTGTCCAACGATTTCCTTAATCACATGATCCGTGGTTTTTCGTTGGTTATAGTTCCCATTTTCCTTTGATACATCGTTTTGGTCCACAGGCTTGGTGTAAGATTTTTCAAATTTTCCCCTTGGCAGTGGCAGGCAGGATCAAGACAACAGCCAGTTTCCTCTGGATTTGAACCAGACAAAAGTAGCTGGGGTTGGAATTGGTTAGAAAGATGGATGGCTGTCCGGCCTTGGGAGAACCGCTTTGTTGACATTAATGTGAAGGATGGGGTAACTGTGCATGAAAATGAAGCTAAGGATGGTAAAAGTGGAACCACACCTCAGTTGAGCTCTGCTAACAAGAAACCATTCTCATCAAACACACATCCAAAACCAGCAAATCATGGAACTGGTCCCACTATTTCTGATGAGTGTGATTCTTCACCTAGTAAGTCTGCTGGTTTGCTAGAATCATCAAAAACACAATCCGTTAAGCTAACTCCTAAGGGTAATGTTGAAAATGCTGCTGAAGAAGTGAACTCAAAACTTAGAATTGGGTCAAGATCTCACAGTAATCCAAAGGAGAGAACATCCCAGGTAGATAAGCAGGCGAAAAAACGATTATCTCTGCCTAACAATGGTGAGTATTCTATTTATGTTAATTTTATTGCTTTTTGTACACTGGGGGTCTGACACCTGCATCACGAGGTTAGAACAATTGTTAAGTGAACTAAATTTAGCTAGTTTGAGTTTGAGATTGACAACTAAATTTAAGTGTACCCAAGTGCATTCACTCATTTAGAGAGGTTGGCCATTATTGTAGAGGACCCTAAGCCTTAAAATTAAATTGATAACATGCATGACAGTTGCAAGAGCAATGTTATTTTTTACGAGTTTTTTTCATTAAGGGTTTTACGCAAGTAAAGATGACCAATCACTTGGAGAGTTATGTTGAGGCTTAAAAGAAGGTTTCTAAATAACTTCATGTCAAGTTGATCCTTATGGCAATGTTGTAGAGAAGTTTTCCTAAACTTTAGCATTTCTTAATTTGCAAATAAATTTTGGCCAGCACTGATAGAAACCCCTTCCGCTGTATTCACCATGGTTTGAATTATTCATTCTAAAATGTTAGTCTCTGGAATAACTTCTCTGATGTTTCGTAAACCCCCTATGAAATTAATTTGCAATTTTGATTAGAAGTTTTATGCAATAATCTTTATTTCTAAGATTTGAGTGTTGTCGAAAGCCCAGTAAGGAATCTGAGAATCCAGTTGTCTGGATTATGTTAGTATAGAACCAGTCTTTAATAAATATTATTTGTTATCTATGCTAAGCAGGGGGTGGTGCAGGATCTCAAATAGTCAAACACCCGATTAGTACTACTAACGTGAAAGGGACGCTAAGCACACACAAGTCTAGTAGGGATAAGCCTAAGCTCAATGGAAGAAGGGATGTGAATACAAAATCAGATCCATAGCTAAATGGAAGAAAGGATGTGATCATAATAAGAAGATGTGAATGTAGTTTCGAGAATCTCGAAAAAGGGAAATCACTCTTTTCTCCATTGATATATACCGTGCATATATAGTGGGTGCATATGATCGGAAGCGGTCAGGGCTTTGTTCTTTGTTCATCCTTGAAGACAGTGATGTGGTTTTGCGGTTGAGATTGGCTTGGGTTGTGATAGGAATAAGATTTGCCTGGTTGATAAAAGTTTGTTTTTATTTATGGATTATTTGTTGTGGTCAGAATGTATGTGATAACATGATGTATTTATATAAAAAAATGTACACTTTTCAGTGTGCGATAACTCTTTGAGGCATTGTATTGTTGTTGCCTCTTGTTCTTTGATGAGCGTATTTTACCTACTCAATATTGCGAATATTTTATTTCTTGTTAATTGGTTATGAAATTTGGGTTAAAATAGTTTAAATTCCAGACAATCATGATGAATAGTAGATCCAGGTGAAGCAGGTACATGACGTTCGTGAATATATATAAATCAATTCTAATGACTATATCTATCAAGCCTCACATAATTTACAAATTTTATAAGAAAATATTTATTATAAAAATCATATTTTTAAATAGACTTAATTAAATTTTTATCTCATGAACTTAGATATTTTTAATTTAGTTTTTATTCAATTATTTAAACTATTAAATAGTTAAAATAATTATATTTTTCATTTGGACTTTTATTGTTTAATTTTTTGTAATGTTACTCATTATTATTTTTTAGATTGTATTTTAAAATTAATTGATAAAAAATAACACATTCAATTATCAGTGTTAATATTTTAATCATTTTTTAATTTAAACTAGTATATTGACCCGGCGTATTTTGTTTTATTTTGTATATTAAAATAATAAAATAGTGAAAATATTATGTAATGAAATATTATAAAAATTAATTTATATTGTTGTAAATGTTGTTATTAAAGTAATGAAATAATAAATCTAAGTAATGCAATAATAATTTTAGATTTAAATATAATAAATAGAGTTGATATCTCAATATAATATAGGTAATTGATTTTACAAAATAATTATAATAGTCTATGATCCGTGCGAACATTTATTTTTTGTTTTTTATTTTTATTTTTTTTAGAATAATAATATAATTGTTATTATATTTATTTAACCATTTAAAATACTAATAATGATATTAATATAAATTTTAAATTTTAAAATTTTTAAAAGATTAAAACTCTATTTAGCAAAAGTATTTAGTATAACAATATTTTTTATAATTAAAAAAAAAACACTTATAATAATAACACCATTATGAATAGTAATAATAATAATAAAAATAATAATGATACCAATAATAATATTTATGCTATAAATATTAATATTAATGTTAACACTAAGGTTAATGTCAACTATAATAATATATAATTATGAAATACGATTCAGTAGTAAATTAATTTAAGATGTGTGTCTAACTATAATAATAATACCATTATAATAATATCTTGTAGTGATAAAAATAATAATAATACAATAACTATATATATATATATATATATATATATATATATAAAGAGATGTACATA
>Ga0214544_1001017_pt1 | contig 56229 bp, 37 predicted proteins | sample CNSS3metaG_FD_160074 | JGI IMG/M metagenome (GOLD analysis project Ga0214544, IMG submission 160074) | Root nodule microbial communities from cowpea collected in UCLA plant growth center, Los Angeles, California, USA - CNSS3 | ecosystem: Host-associated > Plants > Roots > Nodule | place: USA...
TGAAATTCAATTATGTTGGATGGTGATAAAAAAATATTATTGACAATTACATTAAATTTTTATATTGTAGTAAATAAAAGTTATTTATACAATTATAGTGACAAAATTATAATATGATTGATAATGAGTTAAAAAATAAAAAATAATTAAATAAAATATATTGAAATAGTATTCTACATAATGAAAATAAACAAGAAATAAAAATATTAAAAAAATAATAAATGTTTACAAATAATTTGAGAGACTATTGAAAGAAATCGTACAAAGGAAAACAAATGTATAATTAAGGATATGATAAGTTGAAAAATATCTTAGAGATCTAAGAAAACTTTTCAAATATCAACATATATACTCAGTAGTTGAGAAATAACAAAAAGTATTTTAGTGAAATAAAAAAGTTATTCAAATGAAACAAAAACTAATAATAAGAATAATAAGTAAATGATTTTTTTTATATTACCTAGTAAATGAAATGTTTGTGCTATTAAATACTTAAATTGAGAGTATTAAACATTTTCATGTGAAAGAAAAATATACATTAAATAAAAATATTAAAAAATAATAGAAATATTCAAATGTGAGACATAACAAAATTTAATTAACATACATATTTTTAACATAATTACATAAAGATTATGATACAATGAAAAATATAATTGAAATGTGAATGAGTTTCATGAAAAACCAAATAATTAGAATAAATAAAAAATAATATATATATATATATGGTTATTTAATTAATTAGGAATATTTTAATAATTTAAACGGGAACGGGTAATATGGCGGGGATATGTACATCCCCATACCCATCCCTATACCTAATTGAAAAAGTCGGGGATTCCCCATACCCATACCCATACCCAGTCAATGCGGGGATTCTCCGTCAAAACGGAGACGGGTTCGGACAATACCCACGCGGACGGGTTTATTTGCCATCTCTACTTACGATGAGACATTTCGTATTTTGGCATGCAAAATTAATTTATCAATTTGCTGTTCCCATTTTATAAATAAGAAAATTAGTATACAAAAAGTACATAACAAAATTATCGACTAAAAGACTCAGATTGGGCAGAGAAAAGATAAAAATAGAAAAAGAAAATATGAAAATTAAGTAATTATAATATCGACATTTTTTGAAGGCATGTGAAAGAAAGAACATTTGAAGACATCTTTTTCCCAAAAACACGGTGACAAATATTCATTCACACGGATAATAGGTTAAAATTCAGTTTACATATAGATGAATTTTGACCTTTAATTGAGTGTAAACTTGGTTTTGAGTTTGTTTTCTTTTTATTTTTATTTTAAAAACGATGGAAGAAGAAAATAATGTAAAAATGGAAAGTGTAGGATATAATTATTTAGATAAATAAAAATTGAATAAATATCGTTTTATAAATGGATGTATTTTAAGGAGATTTAATTTAGTAAAATATGTAAATGTGAAAAAATTTATGAACAAAAATAGAAAAGTAAGAATTGTTAGAAAAGTAATTAAGTATGAAAATTTTACCATAAAATTATTTTGATTAAGTATTAAAAGTACTTAAGTATGAAAAGTAATTATGTTTCGTCTAATAAATGAGGCTTAAATATCATTTTTGTCTCTATTTTTAGTTTAATTTGATCTTCTTTTTGCGTTCAATTAGGTTTTTAGTCTGTTGAATTGTGTTTAATTTGATCAGTTTTATGACGCTATTTAAATTGATAACGTGAGACTATACATGGTAACACTATTCGCATTATGTGGATTATTTTTTGTTATGTGGTTCATTTTATTATCAGAGTGTATAGTATGAGTTGTAATTGTAGGGTCAATTAAAAATGGAAGTTAGGGTGAAGGGGGATTCTGATCATGGTGAAGGGGCGACAAGCAAATTGGGCATATGGTATTCAAATTGGAGGTTGTTCATCGTAGACAAGGTGAGTTTTCATTGTTCATTTGTGTTTGTCGTAAGTGATTGTGGTTCATACTTTATGTGAGGTTTAGGGTTTTAGCCGCACTGTATTCGTTTTTCATTGGGTGTGTTGATGTTGTTTTTCATTAGGATTTTGGACTGAGTACATTGTTAATTGTTTACTTGTCGGTTGTAGGTTATGGGATTGGTTCCCCATACCTTTTTAGCTTTTTGAATGTGTAAGTGGTTCCCCATGAAGTTAAAGTATATTTAACTTTTACAGACTTTGAATTGTTTTGGGATGTCTGGTGAGAGATTCAAAGTTGTGGTCCACCATGGTGGGCCTTGGAAAAGGATGGATCATTTAAATATTGTGGTGGGGAAAGGATCAGTTGGTCATGTGACCCTGATAAAAGGAGTTACTTTGAAGTCATAGGTTCACTTTAGGAGATGGGGTATATTGTAATTAAGGAGTTATTTTATTCTATTGAAAATATGTTACACCAGTCGTATGATGACAATGGTGCACTTAATATGGTCACTATGGCCAAATATATGGCAAAGTTCACTTGTTTGTGGTCTATGGTGTGGATGAGCCAAAGGTACTAGAGAATGAATTAAATGAAGTTGTTGCCTATTGTCATGGACCTTCAGAGAATGAAGATAATAGCCATGTTGATTGTGTTCCAGAAGTTGACAAAGAAGGTGATGAGGGTGATGAAGTGGAGGGTCAGGGTGGTGATGGAGTAGAGGTTTAGGGGGTGATGAAATTGGCTAGTCGGGATGATGAAGTGAAGGTTGAGGGTGGTGATGGAGTGGCAGCTCAGGATGATGACGTAGAGGTTGAGGGTGGTGATGAAGTGACGAGTCAGGATGATGAAGTAGAGGTTGATGGTGATGATGAAGTGACGGGTTAGGATGATGAAGTAGAGGTTGAGAATAATGAAGTGGAGGGTGAGAGGTGATGGAAAAGTGGAGTGTGACTGTGATGATGAAATGGAATCTATTAGTGCTAGTAAGGATATTGACGAAGTGGTTGCAACACTTGTAGATGTGCATGTAAATGTTGCTAGTGGTGTAGAGAACGATGTTGAAGGTAGTATGGTAGTTGAAATGGGTTTAAATGAAGAAAACGTTGATGAAGAAGACAACGAATCACTTTGTAGTCGACATACCCAACCTAAATCAAATGACAAGGGGTTGTACAATGATGAGTAGGATTCATAACATTTAGTTAGTTGGCAAGACATTGAAAGTGACGGTAAGGGTCATGAAACTGTCGATTGTGGTTGATTTGGGACATCTGTTATGCCCAAATCTACGATGGAGTATAAATGGGAAGTTGAAACAACCTTTATAGATCAACACTAGTTCAAGGAAGCTATTAGAACTTATGCAGGGTATGCTAGTAGAAATTTGAGGTTCGTGAAAAATGATAATCGAAGGGTTAGAGTGAAATGCATGAGGTCTCAACAAAAGTGTTCATGGACAACTTATTGTGCGCATTTGGTTTCATGTAATACTTGAAAATTGAGGAAAATTGTGGATGTTCATAGTTGCAACAGAGAATTTAACATTAAGATAAAAAATTTCAAGTGGTTGAGTGACAACTTAGAGAGGTCCTTACAAGAAAATCTAACTTTAAAATTAAATGATATACGTATTAAAGTTGTCAGGAAATGGAATATGAATGTGTTAGTATTTATGGCTCATAGGGCAAGGGTCGTGGCATTAGACCTAGTTGAGGGTTCATTTAAAGACCAATTTAGAAGAATTTATGACTATGCACATGAATTGTTGAGATCTAACCCTAGATCAGCAGTCAAAGTGAAAGTCGATAGTGTGGATGGTGACACACTTTACAATAACACGAGTGAAACTTTCAATAATGTTATCATTGATGCAAGAGGTAAACCCGTTATAACCATGCTTGAAGAGATTAGGCTTTATATGATGAAAAGGTGGCCAACCAACAAAACGAGGGTATTAACTTTACAACAATCCATTTGCCCCAAGATTCAAAAAAGACTTCAAAAAGAGTTACATCTAACAAAATATTGGATCTCGACCTCGAGGAAATTATATAACCAAACAAATTGTATTTCGATTGACTTTATTGCTTTTGGACTTATATCTATACTTTTTGGACAGTTGGTCAACAGAAAAATTGTTTGAAGTTAGGTAGGTATCCATGATTGGGGATAAGTACACAATCAACATAAAAAATATAGACTGTAGTTGTAGGAAGTGGCACATAAGTGGTGTCCCTTGCGCTCATGCAATTGCAACAATGAAGTTCTTAAATATGGATCCACAAGACTTTATACCTCATTGGTTCAGACACTCCACATATGAAGAAACATATCAGTTTATCATCTTTCCAATTGATGGCAAACTTCTATGGAAAAAAAAATCCTTTCATGATGTTCAACCTCCATTTAAGAGAAGATTTTTTTGGAGACCAAAGAAAAAAAGAAGGTTAAAAGAATGAGAGTTAAAGAAGAATGATACACAAGTGAGCAAAGTTGTGCAGAAAAAAAATGTAACATTTGTCGTCTTCTTGGCATAACAAAAGCAATTATCCATTACATCCTCAACAACCACATAAGCCACAAGCATAACCAACTTAGCAATCCTTACAACCAGTAGATCCACCACCACAACCAACTAGCATTCCACACAACCAACTGAGCAATCCTCACAACCAACCAGGAGGAAAAAATTACAAATCAGGAGAGGACAGAGAGGAAATGCATGATACTTATTTTTCTGAACTTTTATAATGTAATCTACCTTGATGAACTTTTGTAATTGTATTGTTTTACTAGTTTTGGCTTAAAAACATTAACTTTTTTTTGTAATCATTTTGTGAAATATTGATAATATTAATGATATTATATTGTTAAACAACTTATCTTTATGTCTATTGTCACTATTATGTATCAATTCACAAGATATGCATGTCAACAATATCAACTACATTGAGCAACATTTAACTAAAATAGAGACTACATTGAACAAGATTTAACTAAAATAGGGACAAAATTGAATATTTAACTAAAATAGGGACTAAATTGAATTACATTTAACTAAAATAGAGACTAAATTGAACAAAACACGAATAGTTATAATTTCACTCATTGATTCATTGGTACACATTACAAAAATGAATGAGACAACCTTAACATGACATGAACTACACTTTAGTCAGCCTACATAACACAGTATATCAAAACATATGATCACAACCTAAACACATCGACCTAAACACAAACACACCATTACTATGTTCATTGCACCAACAATGCAAACCACTCCTATTGACTATTGGATCCTTGTTTAAAAAATTCTCAATGATTTCTCCATACCATAAATCTTCCTCCTTTGTAATGTGATCTCAACAAGGATTATAGCTTTGACCATTGGCTAGGCCTATTTAGTTTATCTTTGTTTTAAAATAAATACATGTTTTTTGAATATTTTATTTTTAGTTTAATAATTAGGCTTTATTGTTCAACCCATATCTACAAATCTGTCTCACGAGCCAAAAGGAAAACATATATAGGTCTGCTTAAATCAAGAATGCACCAGCAGCCTAGTGACGCTTGTTGCCATTCCTTTTCATGATTGGGCCTTCACGTGAAGCAACCCATTTGACATCTATGTGCAGCCCAATGTTTGCCCAGCGCACCACCAATTCAATCTACTAGCAGCCAACTATTTTCTTACATCACACAACACGTGTAAACTTCCCGAAATGTGTACAAACATTATGTGACGCGTTTTTCTTCAAAAGCGACACCTTGGGCCTACAAGTGGCAATCTAACATCTTTCACGTTGAGCATCAGAAACGGATCCAAACCATTTCTTCCTCTTCAAAAGCGTAACTAGGGTTATTCCCGCATCATAACACTTAGCTGTCAGGGTTCCCTTTCTTCTCCATGGAAAGTGTTTGGCTCCGTCAAACTCTGCCTCCCTTAGTTTAGGGTTTATCTTACTCATCTTGTTGTTAGGACTTATTGTAAGACGACATACACCTTGTTTCCTCCGTTTATTTTTCTAGTTGCCTTCTCCATCTATAAAAGGCAAGCCAATGCTTTGTAATCTTCAGCTTAGATGAATGAAATAGGTTTTAACCCATATTTGTCAGCTCACCCTTCTCTTTAGTTGAGGATTCTTCCTCCTAGGGTTTCCCAAGCCATCGTGAGTGTGCGAGGTTCCAACCAAAACGAGAGACTCTTCCTTTGTCTCCGTTGATCATCTACGCCTAGGTCGACGATTGGAGGCCAATTGGATCAGATTCCGACGAATTTGTACGATGCCAGCTCAATCACTTTGCCTAACAATGATAACATCTTTTTCATCAACATTTTCTTTAGACCACCACTTGAAATAGTTACAACATAACACACCACATCAGACGAACCAATCTATTATTCAAGACAATAATAACAAAGACAATGTTAATTACCCAGAAATATTTCTATTACAAAAAATTAAATCTGCTATATTAATCTAACCTTGTAGTTATGACAAACCTAAAATTTTCTACCAAAATTCTTTAGAGTTCTTATCATTCTTAACACTACCATTTCATCACAATTACAAATGGAGGGGGTATTAACCCCATTACCCTTAAACCACCACCATGTGAGGAACGACAAATTTGTTGCCCTCCAACTATCACAACATGAGGAAGAAGATTGGCAACCAAACATACTTGACGAACATTCAAACAATGAACACAATCATTTTTCATGCCACCTCAAAACTCATACTAGTTTATCTCCCAAACCCTATTTCCCTTTTTATCCCCAATTTTATTTCAAAATACAATAAACACTGCAATGACTAAAAACATTACAAGGCCACGTAACCAAGCATAGTCTACATAATGCGAATAGTGCCACCCTATACAGTCTCCCGCTATCAATTTAAACGACATCATGGAATAGGACCAAATTGAACATAATTTAACAAAACAGGGATAGGTACAAGTAAGAGTACGAGAATGGGGACAAGACAAATATGTACATACTAATCTTGTCCATAAACACAATTTAAAAAATTGATTATTATTTATACACATACTCATACTCAATCAATACAAAGTTTCTCCACCAAAATTGGGACATGTTTGAACAATACATATGGAAACAAGTTCATTTGTCATTCCTAATTGTTGAAGCCAAAAGTGGCTTATGGAAAGAACATTTGAATAGGTCAACCAAGAATGCCTAAAAACCAAAAGAATATTTGTGTTGAACTAGGAGTGGCTTAGAAAATAATATTTAGTTAAGCTAGGAGAGACTTAGGAAAAAATAATTGGTTGAGTTAGGGTGGCTTGAAAAAGAATACTTGATTAAACCAAGAGTGACTTGTAGAAAATAGTACTTAAGGATTAGTCAAAAATGATTACAAGTCCAAAGTACTCATATTGTATTTTACAATATCAGTTTGCTTCATGGAGCTCAATGAGTTAATTGAGAAATAAATGTAGTCTATGTAATCAAATGAACCTGTATAAAAATACTATGGGTACTATCTTTTTTCTATCATATTGCTTTGCACTAATATTGCAGATAAACACTCATAACAAAAAAAAAATCAATTTAAAACAAGTAAATTAGTTAAGTACTAAGGTTACGTCTTATTGGTTTCATCAAATAGAAATGCCACTCGTTCGTTGATTTCTTGATAAGTACTAAATCATTGTCTATTTATTAGTAGTAAGACCCTAATAATAGTATGTATAGTAAAACAATATTGTTGTATAATTAAATAATAACAATAACAAAAAATAATAATAATAATAATAATAATAAATATTTACTAATAGTAATCATATTAATAATAATAATAATAATAACAATAATAATAATATTATTATGTATAATAAAACAATATTTTTGTATAATTAAAATTCATAATTAACTTTTGAGTTATATAATAAATTATTGAAGAAAATCATCATAATAATACAAGTATTTTAATGATAATAATAAAAATTATAGTTTACAAGATATAATTCTACAAATAGCTTTTGGACATAATTAAAAAAAATTAAAAAAATTAAAAAAATTAAAAATATTTAAAGAAGTCAATAAATAAGAATGTATGAAGTCAAAATCTCTATTTACAATTAAAGAAATTTTAAATAATTAATAAAAAATATTTACAAATTAAATATGTAATTATTAATTACAAATGTATGATTTTAAAAGATTTCAAAACTTATGGAATAAAAAACAAATTCATCCATAGTTAGACAATTAAAAACAATTATAGAATTCATTGGTCAATTAATGAAAAACAATTAGAAACAATTCATATAAGTGTTGATTGTAAAAATAAATGTTAATACAACTTTATTATTTTGTCAATATGAATGACAAGAAATAATAAAAGTAGAAATAGAAGGGTCTAATATTTTTGTAATCAATCCAATTTGAATTAAAAGTGTAAATTATTTTTATTAACACTTTGGATACCTTAACACTCTATATCATGATTTAACTTGTTAACATATTGTACTCCTCCCTTGAACCACAAATTTTGACTTAGTCTTGGAAAGATAGCTTATCCACATAGTGAAATGCTTATTATATAAACAACATCACATAATCAGCTGAGGAAAAGCCATTGTTCTAGAATAGAAAAAAATACATAAAAATATATATTAACTTTCTTATATCTTGTAAAAAATATCTCATTCTGAAAACATTGATATTTTAACTATATGAAGACTAACACATTTATAATGTTTTAAAAGAGGGCAAAAATGGTTAAATCTTTCAATATGTGCTTTCTTACTATGACTTCTTAACCATACACAATATAAAGCTATTGTAAATAATATACATTTCTTTATTTAATACATTCAAAATTTTATTTTTATAAGATCGGATTCAACAATTGAACTTTGAAAATAAATTTTAGATACACTTTGAATCATCTTGATTTCAATATGTTATTTTATATTTTGTCTAAAAAACTGTAAGAAATGTATATTATTATCATCTTGAATGTTTGAAAATAACCAATTAAGTAGTAAACAATTAGCATTGTTAGCCTATTCTATTTCTTTATTTTTATCAATTATGCATTAAAACACAACTATTGGGACTTATAATAAAACTTGGATCAAACAATATGCTAAACACAAATGTATTCATCTCACAAAAATAATAAATATATTTCATTGGTATAATTTTGTCTCAACATGATAAGTTTTAGCCTCCTACACAAACCAAAGTATCGCACTTTCCCAATATTTACAACATAAACACTACTTTTCATGAATCAATGATAAGTGGAAATCATAAAATTTCACCAGAAACTAAACAAATGAATTGTACTAAAGCAAAAATTACTGGTTAAGGAGAAAGCATGATGTCTTTATGTGTTTGTGATTTTTTGTAGAACCACAGTTATAGGTTTTATAATGTCTCTGCTAGAAGTATCAACTTGCCCACCTAAATCTTCAACATTCTTCATAAAAACTTCTAACTTCTTCTTGATCTCAATATATATCATTGTATGTCATTCAATATATACCAAATAATTTTATCAACATTGCATCTCATTTAAGAACTCATATTTTTCTAGCAGAACTCATTTTGAGTTGTTAATTTCTTACAAAGGACCCCATGCTTTTTATTTGCTATGAGTTCTTCTATGATGGTAATTTCTACAATAAAGCATGAATTCACCTTCATATTCATTTTCTTTCATCTCAATAGGACCCCTTTCCAATCAGAGCATGTTGACCAAAGTTATTTGTAATTTTTTTTCACTTAATCTGCTCGTACGTCAAGAACTTCAATATGTTGCACTTTAACCAGCTGAGTTATTTACAACAACAACGTATTATTTAGAGTTTCATGATATTATCTCAAAATGTTGTGCTAATATAATAAGACAGTTGATTATAGTGTTCAGGAAGTAAAACAAACATCTAGAAGCTCGTTATCTTGGGAAACAACTCATTCCTTGACTGCAGACATGGTTATCTACATAGTAACAACACGGTAAAGAATTTACTAAAATTTTACCCCAATGACAAGATGATGGACATAATTAGACCATTAAAGCTTCGACCATCATAATTATAGGTAAGATAGAGATGCAGATCTCAAATCTGAATTCTCCTTACAAACATATATCATTACCTTCACAATAGTCCTATGCTAAATATTAGACCTATATAATTTCCATTAGGTCCAATAGCTTCATTCTAATGTCAAAAATATGATTACTGATAGTTCAGATTCCATTAGAAATAAAAGAAACTTGTGCTTCTTACACATGTTACAAACCAAACATCACAAAACAAATGATAGCCAAGATAAGGAAAATGAATATTTAACTACTATGAGTTTTGACTTTAATGGTGCAAACCCTTAACCAAAACCTTTTATGTAACCCATGACATAGAAATCACGGTACACCTTACCTCTATACCAATTATGGCAATTGTAAGTATAGTCAGCAACCTTCAAGTTTATAATTATTGGTTTTGTTCACCTTATCAAGTTGAAACTTGATCTGTCATGGTAGAGTTCTGCATATCTACAACCATATTGCCTAAACCTGCTAGTGAAGATCCACTATAAGAGTTATATTTATATATATATATATATATATATATATAATCCTCATTAATTTATATTTTATTACATGGAAATTCAAATATAAGTTATTCATGAGATATTTAAATTATTACTCATGGGAATACGAAATATAAAAATTAGTATACCTTCTAATGCATTCAATGTAAGAAAAAAAAATATTAAAAACACAATCCAAAAATGTAAATTAATATCATACGTTCTAATGCCTTCAAGCAACTCATGGTTGTTAGCATCATATTCCAATCCTTCCTTATATGTTACCAAAGCTTTGTCATACTCCATCATGAAATATATTGCATTGCACCCTTCCTGGTATAACCCTTTGCGAATGTTGGATAAAGTTCAATACATTTCTCGACATCCTTTAAACTATCTGACAAATTGCCCCCAACTTAGTATATCATGTTGCTCTGTTACTATAAGCTTGAAAGCATTGAAGAGTTTAGATAGATAAAGACCAACATTTTCCATTAAATACAAATATTATCAATTATATTCATATAGATTTAATACCTTTGGTTATTTTAAATTTCTTCATATATATTTTGTGTATATGAAGAAAATTGGGGTAATGATATTGTGATATTCAATGTCAAAAGAAATTAAAAATTGGCAAAGGAATAGTTGAAGGGAAAACAGAAAGAGGAAGTAATAACAAAATATTTGCTTATACAAAGTGTGTTGATGATGAAAATAACAAATACCCCAAATTGAAAAACTGTAAAAACATCAATACTTGACAAATCATATTTAAAACAACCTTCTATAGTTCAAGGAGTATTGAACTTTGATGAAAAATAGAGACACCTTTGGACAAAAGCAAGTGATTGTACTGCCTCATTTTCCATCCCAACAACCTCTAACCACTTCTTCAAAATTTGGAATTTTAACTCCATAATCTTCTGTTAGTGAAAACTCAACACGGCAAGTGCACCGGTCGCACATAACAAGTAATAACTATTGTATCGTTCTCTCCCAAGGGACTTGTGCAACGCATGACAACTCTCACAATTCACGACTCAATTAGACACAAAGTTCACACAAACACAATGGAAACTTTTTTTTTGTATTTTTATCAAATAGTTGGTGTACAACAAGAAATTAATTAACATAGTGTATTTACAATTTGTCAAGATTAGACTTCCACCACTTCATTCTAATGCATTCTAAATTATCCCAATTCCATATTCATGTTAAAATCAATTCACTAGATTACTCAAATCCTATTCCTAGAGCCTTTGAGCCTATGATCATTCATCAAGTTTCAATTCCTTGAATCCTCAACAAGTGAAATCATGCATTAGTTTCAAGAATAGAAGATTACTAATGAACCAAGTTCTATTCCTAGATACAAGCATTCATTAGGTATTTAATTTCAAATCTAGATTCTAAAGATGTTTCCCAACACCTCAAGAATCACAAATCAAGCATGGGAACAATCCACATCAAGCATTAAGCATGGAAATCAAATACTAACATGAATTGGAAAAGCGTATAAATTAACTACATAATTTTACACAAGAATTCAATGTTTTACATGCAATCTCAACAAATAGAAATTGCTCTCCGTGGTGGAGAACCTAGTGTTTTACAAAATTGAAGAATAGGGAAGAAATTGGAACTGTAAAGTAGAAACAATCCCTCTCCTAAGGTTCTTAAATATTGCTCTATGCTCCAATTGCGCCTCTCATTCGCATCTCTGCCTCCAATTTTGTAGCCCATCATCCTCTCCAACCCAAAAGGGGTAAAACCTCCATGGATGAAGAAGGAAACCCAAGAAGGAGAAGGAAGAGTTTCCCAACACCCCTAATAGCCTCCAAGAGTCTCTCTAAAGCACCCAAGGTGTTTCTATTCGTGAAAAATGAGGAATCTCCTTATACTCTAGTAGAAACATGACTAAACAACCATATTCGCGTATTGGGGTCGATATTCTTGCCTAGTGGCTTCATTCTCGTCCAGCGAGGCCTAAAATTGACGTTCTTAGACATGTAACTCGCTGGGCGAGCCATATTTTCGCCTAGCGATTTGAATATTGTAGTTTTGATTTGTCATTTTCGTCCAACTAGTCACCAGCTCGCCCAGCAAGTGACCCTGGCGCCCAGCAAGTGATCCTGGCGCCCAATGGTCAATTTTTGGCCTTCCAAGGTTGGTCCAAGGCAGTATATACATATATGTGAGTCCTTTCTCCATGTTTACAGTGTTGGGCTTGATCTCGGTGCCCCTCAACATGGGTATTTGTGTAAAAGTCAATCTTTCATGTCCAATCATGTTTCCTCTTGAGTTTCAGCTTGTTTTCCTCCGCCAGAATTGCTTCCTATTGTTTTATTTCACATACTCATAATAGAGATTAGAAGTAAAAAAAGTATAAAACAACTAAAATACAAAACAATGCAAAAACAACATAAATTTGAAGATTAAATAAGATAAAAGCTATGTAGGAGTTAATTTTATTCACGAAACTTAGCATCAATAAAAGGTAAAAAACAACGTTATCAAACTCCCCCACACTTAAAACCTTGCTTTTCCTCAATCAAGAGATAACTTGGCCTAGGAAGACATCTACTTGACAAAGGTTCAACATCTTATAAGCAAGTTCACATAATCAATTTAGATAACATTCATGAATGCTCTCAGTGAAACAACAATCCAAAGAGAATATGTGAAACCTTGCAAATCTCTAGCTATGTTGCCCACAATGTAAACATCAAAAGAATGAATATACATGCTTTCAAAGAGATTAACAACTATGGCAAAAATGTTCCATTGATCAACCCAAGAAATCAATTCCCACAAGAAAAAGTGTTTCACTCAAGCACACTAGTGTATAAGGGTGTGTCATTCTCTCATCTACCACTAAATACACACAATTTGACTTTGCTTTTCATTTCAAGAGCCAAGAGTTTTCAAAACATGCAAACACAACAAGGACTTTATTTAGTGAATTGTGACTAGGCTATGGAGGAAATTGGTTTTTCTAGGTGGCATGAATGAATAAAGAGAGCAATCAAATCATTTTGGCAATCTTTACATTCTACTATTTTATACTTGAAAAATAGAATACAACCAACACCATTTTGCAATCAAATTATTCATCATTTTTCTTTTTCTCTTTTTCATTTTTTTCTTTTTCTTTTTGTTTCTTTTTCTTTTGTATGGGACATATTTACAAGATGGCACCACATCAACCACAACCAAATCTATTTTGATCTTCATGCTTCCCCTCTTTGGTAACTTCCCCTACACTTGAATCACACTAATGACCATGAAATGTTTGTTCTCTCCACTTAAGGTGAGGTGGTCAATCATTTTCAACAAGGCTCCAGGGTTCAAAGATGAAGGAAATGTGCTTTTAATGCTCAAACAACTTACACAAAGGTTCTAATCTTTGAAAACATAGTTGACTTTTTGGGTTTAACTATGATGCAAAGAAAGAAATAAAATGTCTTGTGTATGTGTAAGCAATCCAATGAAGAACAACTAGCAATGAAAATCTAGAAAAGTTAATTATATGTCAATAGTGGTAGCACTAAATAAATATAAACTCTGAGGAACAAAATCTCATTCGGTTTAATTCTTTGGTTTCTTAAGGTTGTCATACACCATGCCACAGTCATTAATCGCAGTAAAAACAATAACAACATTCTTAGCACACAAACATGAGTACAACCACAAGCACAAGTTTTCACAAGACCACATCATACTCTTAGTGTAACCCAAAATCAACTTATGAGCAAACATAAATGGTTCTCATCAAAGTCATGCAAACTCACTCAAAGTCATAAAACCAAGTGCATCATATTTGTCAGACCAGCCAAGTCACACTTTTTGATTATTGAAAGCATGAAATGAAAATAGAAAAGGAAAGAAAGCAAACTCTTTTTTGGACGGGTACACCTACTGCTCAAATCTCTTTGCTCCTTGTGTCTTCTTTCTCATCATTATCAATACCTAGCACTCACAAAAACACAAAAGATACTCGAACAAACTGGTTAACCCACATTTTAATAGAAGTCAAGATTTGAGAATTGAAAATTGAAAAGCATAAAGAAAAGGAAGATAATTGAAAGAAAAAAAAACATAAAAATCACAAGAAGAAAAGAAAAATGCAGAACATAAACACAAGCACACCAACCAAACAACAATTCCAATATGCAGAATGATTAAAATAGATTTCCCAAGTAACCTCACTCAGATCCCTCTTATTGCAAGATTACTCAATACTATCCTAAGGCGATGAATACTACTTTCCCTGTTCTCTAAGGTGAAAACACTCAAATTCCTCTTGTTTGCGCCTATCTAAGCCTAACACACCTTATCAAATCCCTTGGTCTAAGCATGCATCAAGACTTGCATTAAGAACCAGAATAGTGGGGGGCCAAACACACAATCCCATCCCTGGTGACTTGTAATATTGGGTTTAATTTGGTTATTTCGGCTATTGAAATCCCATTCCTATGACCTTCCAACAACTAAATCATGCTCGAAGGTGTACCCCGAGATAAGCATTAAACACAAACCAAATCAATGGAAAGCATAAACATCTATAAGCAAACTACATAAAAGGAAGCACAAGAAAAGAAAATGCACAACAAAGCCTAAAAGAGTCACGAATGCTCAAAGTGCCTTGTGTTGTAACATAAGTCCCCAGCAACGGCGCCAAAAACTTGTTAGTGAAAAACCAACACGGCAAGTTAAAATCACTTTCATTCTCATGCATTCTCACTTGTTTGTCAAGATTAGACTTCAACCACTTCATTCTCATGCATTCTAAATTATCCCAATTCCATATTCATGTTAAAATCAAGGTTAAATTACTCTTTTGGTCCCTCTATTAGTCATGAAATTTCTGTTTGGTCCTCAAGTTTTTCGTTGTCTCAATTTGGTCCTCATTTTCTTAAATATGACTCAATTTGGTCCTCACCGTTAAATTTGATCAGACGGTGTTAAAGTCAATGCCATGTGTCAATTTCTGGTTTTTTTTATTTTTTTTTTATTTTTTTTTAATTTTTTTTAATTTTTTTTTAATTTTTTTTTTAAATCTTTTTAATTTTTGACATGTGTCACTTTATAGTTGTGTCACATGTCAAAGTGACTCAATTTGGTCCCTGTATTTGTTTTTAGTTTCAATTTAGTCCCAATTTTTGTAAAAATGAAGTAATATTGTCCTTCCTTAAATTGACACTAAATTTTACTTTTTTATAAATTTTATGGTGATATTCTTACTAAAATTAACGTTTTTATTAAATATTTCTATAAATATTTTAAATTAACTTTAAATTCTATACAAAACATTAGACTTTGGTGTTGTTTTGAACTTGAAATTTAGTTTCTAAACTTATGTGTGACAAGTTATTTGATTTTTAATCTTCACTAAGTTTGTATAATATGATACACTTAATGCCTTTATATAGGATGACAAAATTGTTAATTTTTTAAATTAAGTTTGGGGTTTAACTTTGTTTAATAATAAAACTAAAAAAAAAAAACTTATTTAAAGATATTTCTACAAATATTTAATAAAAGCGTCAATTTTATTAAGAATATCATCATAAGTTGTATACAAAGATTAAATTGAGTGTCAATCTAAGGAGGGACAATATTGCTTCATTTTTACAAAAATTGGAACTAAATTGAAACTAAAAACAAATATAGGGACCAAATTGAGTCACTTTGACACGTGGCACAACTGTGAAGTGACACGTGTCAAAAATAAAAATAAAATTTAAAAAATTCAAAAAAAAAAATAAAAAATCCAGAAATTGACACATGGCGTTGACTTTAACACCGTTTGGTCAAAGTTAATGGTGAGAACCAAATTGAGACAACAAAAAACTTGAGGACCAAACTGAAATTTCATGACAAATAGAGGGACCAAAAGAGTAATTTAACCTAAAATCAATTCACTAGATTACTTAAATCCTATTCCTAGAGCCTTTGAGCCTATGATCATTCATCAAGTTTCAATTCCTTGAATCCTCAACAAGTGAAATCATGCATTAGTTTCAAGAATCTAAGATTACTGATGGACCAAGTTCTATTCCTAGATTCAAGCATCCATTAGGTATTTAATTTCAAATCTAAATTCTAAAGATGTTTCACAACACCTCAAGAATCACAAATCAAGCATGGGAACAATCCACATCAAGCATTAAGCATGGAAATCAAATACTAACATGAATTGGAAAAGCATATAAATTAACAAGACAAGTTTACACAAGAATTCAATGTTTTACATCCAATCTCAACAAATAGAAATTGCTCTCCATGGTGGAGAACCTAGGGTTTTACAAAATTGAAGAATAGGGAAGAAATTGGAACCGTAAAGTAGAAATAGTCCCTCTCATAAGGTTCTTGAATATTGCTCCATGCTCCAATTGCGCCTCCCATTCACATCTCCGCCTCCAATTTTGTAGCCCATCATCCTCTCCAACCCAAAAGGGATAAAACCTCCATGGATGGAGAAGGAAACCCAAGAAGGAGAAGGAAGAGTTTCCTAACACCCCTAATAGCCTCAGATAGTCTCTCCGAAGCACCCAAAGTGTTTCTATTCGTGAAAAATGAGGAATCCCCCTATACTCTAGTAGAAACATGATTAAATAATCATATTCGCATATTGGGGTCGATATTCTTGCCCAGCGGCTTCATTCTCGTCCAGCGAGGCCTAAAATTGACATTCTTCTCTCAGACATGTAACTTGTTGGGCGAGCCATATTTTTGCCCAGCTAGCCACTAGCTCGCCCATCAAGTGACCTTGGTGCCCAATGGTCATTTTTTTGGCCTTCCAAGGGTGGTCCAAGGCAGTATATACATATATGTGAGTCCTTTCTCCATGTTTGCAGTGTTGGGCTTGATCTCGGTGCCCCTCAACATGGATATTTGTGTAAAAGTCAATCTTTCATGTCCAATCATGCTTCCTCTTGAGCTTTGGCTTGTTTTCCTCCACCATAATTGCTTCCTATTGTTTTATTTCACATACTCATAATAGAGATTAGAAGTAAAAAAGTATAAAACAACTAAAATACAAAACAATGCAAAAACAACATAAATTTGAAGATTAAACAAGATAAAAGCTATGTAGGAGTTGATTTTATTCACGAAACTTAACATTAATAAAAGGTAAAAAACAACGCTAGCATCTTCCCATTGGGGTTATCTAACTGAACGTCATAAAACCAAACCTTAAACACAAAAGTTAGCAACTTGAAACTCCAAACTCAAAAAAAAAAAAAAAAGAACTTAACCACGGTGAAACAAAAAATATGAAAATAAAAGGCATGAATTAAGCACTAAAAAAAAATCAAGTTCCTAACCTTTGTATCCTTCAATGGAAGCTCCAAAATGCTGCCACAATGTTTGGCAAGTAAACCAAATGCCACCATAAAAATATTAAGATCAAACATTAATACAAAAAATGGAATCAAAAGGTTCAGCTAAAACACATAATGACTCACCATATTAATTATTTAAAACACTACAAAATTTCTTTATTTTTAAAGTCAAATATGATTGGTAGCTTGGCCCAACAACAAATCCTTAGCTTTATATATTTAACATGTTAGTGAGACACAATTTCAAAAGCATTAAGTATGTCATCCCTGCAATGCACAAAGAATCACTTCAAATTTCATAGAGCAACAATGACAAGCCCAAAACATGTAAAATCTTGATCACTAATGGTGATTTATCATGTCAAACTAAAGAAAAAGTAGCAACAACATAACCAAATTACCAAATGCAGAAAATAACTGAAAACTTTAACACGCTGAATCTTCCACCGAGAAAATCTCAGAAAAAATTTTCGACACTTAATGATGATCGTAGACAACGAGATTCTGATGAAGAGGAAACAAACCCCTAAATTTAATATCAACATTAACAAAATAAAAATAAAAATGAAGGAAAATTAAAAAGATGGCAACTAAAATCAGATAAAGTTAACAACTTTGAATTGAAAAGAAAGAATAAAAGGAGATTTCCTAAAAAAGGAATAGTCGAACTTTTCCGCTTGTGATTTGAAGTAAGGAAGAAGAAAAGTAGATAGCTACCGTCAGACCGTGGAAGAAGAAAGAAAAAAAAATAGAAAGGAAAAAGGTGAAAATTTGAATTTTGGGAATATGAAATTAGAATTTGAATTGGAATACTATATTCACGACACATCCAACAACCATTTGTACATATATGAAAAATCCACAAAAAGACAAAAAAAACCAAATTACATAAATACATCCAATAACATGATGAAGTGAAAGATAAATGACATAAAAACTAACACCTTTTATAGCCGTTGGAATAAGAATGTGTTTATTAATGGGAAACAAAAATTGGAAATGACAAAAATGTCCAGCTTTCAAACAATTGTCAAAATATTAGATACAAGTATTTGGGTATTATTATCCATACCGATTTGTGTTCTTATAGTTATAGTAGATATTAGATTATTAAGTGTGCAACGGACATGATAACTAAAATATTAATAAATTTGGATTTTCTTTTTTGAAATAATGATGAAAGGAAAGAAAAATTTATATAAATAAAATTTTGAAGTAACATTATTCTATTTTATTTATAATTTATGCTTATAATAGTGATGTTTATGAATGCAAATAAAATTAACATTTATATATAAAGTAAACTGAAAATTAGCTGGGAATATTTTATTATCCTAAGATTTAGTTTATATAGATTAATAACTTAGCATAATAAAATTTGGAATGAAGTAAATTAGAAGTATGTAACAATAGAATGAATAAGACGACACAGTACTAAAATTTTAATATTTCACGTCGTTTATAGATACTCTTTAGTGATGATTGTAATCGTTATTATTTTTTTTATTTTTGTCCGTATAGAATTTTACGTCATAAAAGTATGATAATCGTCGAAATAATTATCGTTAAAATTATTAGAGTGAGTTTTAATCATCTCTAAATTCATTTTAAAAAATTATCAACAAATATTGAATGATGGTTACCATTGCAAGTAAAACCACAACTTTTTTTAAAAGAGAATCTCATTTTTAGTGGCCTCAGCAAAATCATAATTAAAAAAAATCTTTTTAATATTTAGTGGCAGTTCTACTGCCATTACTTTTTTAAAATAAAAATGCCACTACATTATTATTTTTTTAAAATAAAAATAAATGTTGGTGAATGTACCTGCGGTTTATTGATAAAGTTGACCTTAAAAATTAGAGTGTGTTTGGAGTGGCGTCGCACAATTGATTTCCAAACACATAAATCATAAATGTTGGAATTCAAAATCAATTTTCAAGTAATATAATATTAGCTTCTTCGTAAAAAAATCGATTCGGCCAAAATTAATTTTTCAACACGTTACCAAACTAACACTTAGTTGATTTAAATATTTAAATTTTATTCACAAACACACGAAAAGAAGAAAGAGCAAGTGAGCAAACTTCCTCACCCTTTCCCAGTTTCATCCTTCTATAATTAAACGCATAAAACATGAAACTTTTTTCAAATGCATCATGGCAAAAGGTTAAGATTTAATTTGTATCAATGTCTGAATGTGCTTGTTATTAAAGTTTTTCTTATGTTTATATATATGTATGTATAAATCAACTGCTAGTATTTTATATAATATTTATCATATTTAACATTTATATGTTTTACGTATTATTTATTGTAGTTAGTTAGTTTGCATGATGACTGATGAAGAATTTGGAAGAGATGCTTACTAGTGTTTAATATTGTCTAATTCAACGCCTTCAAAGTATATAATGCTTTATTGTTTAGTAACTTAGCATGATTTTGTTTCCTATTGAATTATATCATCTTAATTATATCAAATCAGTAGAATTACCAAAGAACATTTGGAGATCAAGGTGAACTCAACGTGGAAGAGGTGAATGATATATATTAATCCCATGGGCCATGGCAGACTGACACATAATATCCATTTAATCATTTGGAGTGTCAAAATTTTGGTTAAATTCTATTTTTTATTAATTTATTTTGTCTAAAAATATCAAGTTGGTCATCTAAGATTTTTTTAGTTTTAATTTGGTCCTGATGTTTAAAAAATGGATGCAATTTGATCTTTTTTGTTAAATTTATTGAAGTGGGGCAAAATATTTTCATCAAAATTAACATTAGGATTACGTCCATTACACCAACAAAGCAAATCATACTTATTCACAACTTCAATTTTGATGAAAAAATCTTAATCCAATTCAAGAAATTAACGAAAAATTTACAAAATTGCATTACTTTTTCAAAAATCGAGACCAAATTGAGATTAAAAAGAACTTAGGATCAACTTGATATTTTTGAACGAAAATAGAAACAAAAAAGAGTAATTTTAAAATTTTTATATAAACTAGTAAAAATATTGTATTTAATTTTTTTATAGTAATAAAAGAAAATAATAATTATGTTGTTATTATAGTTATAAAATTAAATAAAATAATTTTTATAATTTTACTATAATTAATTTTCATTTATAATTATTAAGTTTTAAAAAATAATCAAATAAAAAATGATTAAATTAAATAAATAATCACTGAAAAAATAGTATAAAACAATTATTTTTATTTAAAAAATATTTAAAAGATAAAATTAAAAAATAAATATGGACAACAAAAAATAATCTTCTCTTCATATAGATATAAATGTATAAAAATTTATTAAAATATCAAATATATAAAATATATTAAAAATATTAAATTTTGAAAAAAAATATTTATAATCATACACTAAATTATCTAAATATAAAAAAAAAAAAGTGGGGACCATGGTCCCCTTAGTCTCAAGTGAGTTCCACCCATACATGTGAGTGAATGATTAATTATATTTGTTCAACAAGCATGGAATGATAATAGATTATTCATATTAGATCACCATGATGCATTCATGCTATATATGAGGAATTATAAAGACCTTTCCTAGCTTGCATATCTCATCAAAATCATGAAAAAAAATTACACTACATGAGAATATAATCTATTATCAAAATGATGACAACAAAGTATAATCATCAAAAGAGCATAACAATTTAGCCCATGTATCATCATCACAAGTGAACATTTTTATCTCTAATCCTATTACCAAGCATGAGATCCTAAATCCTACTTCTTATTCCCCTTTTCAAGACATATTAAAACATCATAAGGTCTAAATCATAGTCTATATATAAAACATCAAATGTAAAAGTACTCAAGATAGCAAGAGATTTCAAGAAATTTTAAGATTATTAGCTTCGACATTTGATGATCACTCAAACTTTCTTGTTGTTCTAATGTAAAAAAAATATAAAAAAAGATCATATTAAAATAAAATAATAACAAATAAAGTGTTATAATTTGTTTAAAAGAAAAAATATATATTTTTAATTTAAAATAAAAAAATTTTTAAATAAATTTAATAACTAACTTTATTCGCTTTTATTTCTCCCCAACAAACCCTTACTATCTCTATTTGTTTTTTTTTTCTAACAACACCTTGCTCTTCCTGTTTCTTCTCTCAAATTCCCAGTCTCTTCACATTAATCTTAAATTCACCTACTCATGGGTTAAAGGGGTAGAGGAGTAACATGAGAATATCCTGTTTTTATAAGTATTTTGTTGGTTTTTTTTAACTAGAATTGCAGTACAGTGAAAGGTATTATTATCTGCTCTTAACTACTGCATACCTTAATTATTTTTTCTTCTCCTGCTATCACATTTCAGAATTAGGGTGATATTTTAAATATTATTTTATAAAAGTTTTTTTAAAAAATAAATATTTTAAAATTATATTAATTTTGTAGCTTTAATTAGAGACAATAGTTTTAGGACAAACATTATAAGTGCTAATAATTGACTTTCAGACCTAAATATTTTTATAAAGAAGTTTTTTCTAATAAGTTATAAATTTGTTTTTTCTTTTTCCATTGTGAGATGGAAGTAACGAGCATTTCATACTCTACAGAATCAAAATTGATATGTTTTCATTTATTAGAGGTTAACTTGATTTATATCTATAATATTAAACTGCACAATCTTATATCTTTTATCTTACATTATATATTTTTGAATTCAAACTATTGTCTTATAAATAAAAAATGATTATATTTTGCATTTGACTATTTATAATATTTGATGTTAAACTTTTTTATCTCATTAAATTTTGTAATTGCTTTTTGGTGTAAGTTTTTCTGTTCCATCGTTTATCCTTTGTATCAATAATGTGTTTTGTTATTAGAAAATTTATAAAAATTGAACGTATTTTTATTATATAATTATAATTATAATTTTTAAATAAAAATTAAAATCGTTATAACTATTTTTTATACATATTTTATTAATATTTTAGTTCACAAAAGTGTTTTATTATATAATTATAAAATTATAGAAGTTAATGAAAAAAAAATATTTTCATATATAAAAATTATTATATTTTTGAATAATAATTTTAATTACTTTAATTACAATAACTAATATTATTTTTAAAAAAAGTGGACGCATTTGTTATTCCTATCATGCCATTAGAACCCAATGGGTCGGTTCTGATCCAAACCCGTTTAAAACCGTTCTTTGATCTATACCCTATTGTCTTGTTTCAGTTGTTGAACTATAAAACCCACGCCACATTTGAGTTGCAGCACTGTTCATTGAAACCAGGCTTCTGGCAAGAGAGAAATGGCTCTGAGGCATCGTCTTACGAAGGAACTTCCGAAATTTCTATCACCCGTTACTCAAGCAGGTATGGTATGTGTGTTTTCTACTCTGCCTTTTCGTCTGCACTGCACTCACAACACTCTCTTATGGTTGCTCTGAAAGACAAAAGAAGAGAAATTATTAGAGCGAAAAAACGTTATTGTATTTGTGACATTTTGTTTATTTTACTTAGTTTTGATTGGATGTTTATTATATTCTTTTTTCTTTTTTATGTTTTGTTCATTGACTTGATTATGTTTAGTATCTGAGAAACAAGATAAATTAATTCCAATTTTAGTTCTTATAGGTATAGTTCAGGCAATGTGCAATTTTGGTTCTTGTAAATTTTTTTTTAATTATACTCTTGGTTTTCTACTTTTTCAAAATTAAGCAATTTTGGTACTCTGTATCATTTAATAATTGACGGGAAATGTTAATGGATAGGTTAGAATGTCAAGTGGAACATGTTATAAATAATTGACACTGTTATCATTAACGGACACACATTTTCAAATTTACATTTTTTGTTAGTAATGGGATGATATATTAACACTGAACCGAAGTTGCTTAATTTTAGAAAATTAGAAAATAAAAATGCACTACTAAACTTGTTTAGGGACCAAAATATCACATTTGCTATACAACACGGACCAAAAGTGAATTTAAGCCTACCATAATTTATCTTCAATCATTGGAAGTAAGCTTATCCATATTTTTGGTGAGTGAGTGTCTATGTTATTCATATGGGGAATTGAAAAGTAGAACATTACTATCATGGAAAAACGCAAAGGTGAGAGAGAGATTCAGTATATCAGTCCAAAATTACAGATGTTAATCTTGCTGTATACTTATTAATCATTAGTTGATGTTTCCTTTGCGTTTTTTCTGTGTGCATCCTCTCCTGCATCACCAGATGTTTTGTTTTCTTAGAAGTTGTTAGAATTATGAAGTTGTGCCATGTAGGTTTTGATTATTCAACCTCTTGGCTTCGTTTGCTGATATGTTTATGATACCGATGTTTGATTATTGCTACCTGTTCTTTTAAGAATGCTTCAGCATATCATTTTCATTAATGAATTGTAACTTGATTATTTGTATATTTATTTCACTCCCCCCTCTCTAGGTGTCTGTTGTCATCAATCTAGCAAAGCTTTAAACTTAGTGGCTTTGTCTGTGATGCTGGTGCCTTCTGCACGGAACCCAGCTGCTAACTGGAATCAAGTGAGAGGGTTTCATGAACACAGGTGATTGCTTTTTTTGACTGACAGTATAGGAAGATAACGTAAACCGTAGTATCAGTCATCATTTATGAATAAGATAGTATACTTAGCCTTTGGCTATTCTCTGTATCAGTTCTACTGTTTTAATTAGTATGCTAAGTTGAATCAGTATTGAGCCAGCACAATGTAATAGTTAGCCAGGCGTCATTTTGTAAGAACAGACGGTTGGAGTCTGTTGTATTACTGTTAGATTGTAACTAACTAGCTCGCAGTTCAAGCTATCTGATTGAATATACTTCTGTATTGTAGCTCCATTAATGAATAATACACTACATTTAGAATGTTTAATTTTGAAACATCATAATTTAGGATTTTGTAGCTTTGTTAGGTTTCCTGACTTCTGATCGTCAGTCTTATTCAGGATCTCAACAATGGCTGATAAATTGCATGAACCTGCCACTGAAATTGATCTTTTATCTTTCATTAAGGCTTCACTTGATGAATTTGAAGGTATTACTGTTTGTTATGGTAGTCCATGCCCTTTCATATTCTTAAAATTTTGTACGAGCCTTTCAAATTCTTCATATTTTGAGTGTTAGTTTTATTATCTATATTCTGAAGCTTGTGTTTTGTTCAATTATACATTTGATTTTTGAATTGTATGCACCATCTTTTTATTTTTGCTATCTTACTAGTTCAATTGTTAATAGTTTTTGATTCAATGAGTTAAATAGTCCATCATTTCCACATTTTGCCTTTTACATAATTTATTCTTTCTTTAAAATGCAGGCACCCATCATTATTGGTTAAATAGATCTGAAAAAATTGACCAACTTTTTGGAACCGATGGAATATTTTTAGTTCTTGCTGCCAGTAATTTCAATTGTGACATTACGCTTAATAAATTAAAGACAATTCAAAAGAGGTATACAAAAGTTATATTTTCTCTCCTCACTTTGTATTAATGTACATTTTGTATTAATTAAATATATTTTGGTGGCAGGTTTCCTCATATTAATATTATTGGTTTGGGAGCAATTGCCTCTTCTTCTGATCAAGTGCACCTAATGCAGTTACTGATGGCAGAAAATATTGCATTCCCCATTTTGTTGTCTCAGCAGACATTTCCTAAGGTGAGGTAAATCCCTTTACTTGAAAGGATTAATTTGAAAGAGAGAAGATTTTTATTCAATTGTTTTATTTGAAACAGTACATCAGCCTCAATATATACAAAACTCTAACTCTAGTCATAATTATAAAGAGATCTCTAGAATCTTCTAACAACTTCTAATAGTACACTTAATATCCTACTAATAATACCTTTATTTAGCTTCTGATGTGCATGAAGACTTGATGCATGCAAAAACTAGCATTTCTATCATTATGAATTATGTTTGTTTAATTCTTGCTAAAATATCCCCGGCCACAATTTTCAGTAAGTAGTAAATGTATCACCCAACACATCTGAGAAGTGGCACCGGGCTTCATCATTGCAGATGTGGGAGATTCTTCTTTCAACTCCACTTCCATCCTATGCATTAAAACTAGATCATTGTAGGTCTGTAGCATGTTACTGTATATTATGTATTTGTCTTCATCGTTGCAGTGGTGGCAGATTCTTCTTCCAACCCCATCTCCATCCTACCCATTAAAACTAGATGATTGTAGGTGTGTCCATGTTACTACATATCAGTTATGAGTCTATGATTATCATGTCTTTACAGATGAAGTCATAAACTATAGGCTAAGGTTACTGATTGTTTTTATTCTAATGGTTTCCTGTCAAACAGGCATTCTTTTAGGAGTTACAATCCTTAGGAACCAATGTCATAAGTTCCCCAAGGCTTCATTGCATAGGGTACTAGTGCACGGACTGATGGGTTAGAGTGGGTATGCAGAGAACTTGCTAACTTGAATATTTAATTTATGTGCTAAAAGTACATAATTTGATCTTATTCAATATACAGTGACAGTGAGGATGGAGGCTGAATGCATGCAGTGTTGGAAAGAATGCTTGTTTGTTGAGTTGCTCCTCCTACTGTCCTACAAACTTTGGGGATTTAGAAACTCATCTGTGGTAGAAACAATAAAATGCTAGATAGAAGAGTCTTGCATTTTCTAGTTATATTGACTATAGAGTTTGCGGAAATACATATTCCTTCCACTTACTATTCATAAATAATATATGGAATTGCTTTTATTCATGTATACCTACCGGCGTATCTTTTACTATTTTGTTTATGAATATATTTTTGATGCTTGCATATACATTTATTTAATGTAATTCATTTGATATGTTTAGATAGAGAAAGGTGCGTGCTACATGTTGTTTAAAAATTTTAGGAGCCCGGTAATTTATCATGAGAAGGATGCAAGTCTTGAAATTTTAAGCCAAGGTAATTGTAAATTTTCTATGACTAACATTGTAGACGATGTGCCGTTCATCGATTTTTCATGATTCATGTTTGCATATTTGCATTTTTTGATATTGGTCTCAAATGTAGCTGTTCAGGAGTTAGATGAGAAAGTGCGTGGTAATTCTAAGTCGCTCGATGTTGTGAGATGTACATCTTTGGAACAACATTGGATAATTAAAGATCTATGTAGTTTTTCTACTCTTCAGAATTTGCTCCTATATTACCCAGGTAACCAAGAGGTTGATCAATGGTTTTTCTGCATTTCTTCTATCTCAGTGTAGAGTTGTCTGGCAGATTTCCCGAGAATGAGCCGGACAAATCAAGTCTACGCTCCTTTATCTTTCCTTTTCAATATTGCATCATTAATTAGACAATGCTTTTGCATATCTTTCTACAGTGTAAACACAAATAAGATTTGTTGATTTTTTCGTAATCCTCTATTTAAAACTAATATTGAAGTGGGTCAATCTTGGTTTGTTTGTCATTATTCAATGAAAATACTATCACTCACTCATCTTATTGCTGCATCTAGGTCATGATCTGTGAATCATCATTATTTCAAATCTCAAAATTGTGGTCATTTGACCCTGATCCCCCACCATCGATGTGGTCTAAAGTTGACTATCCTTAAATAATCCTCTAAATGTACTAGCTCCACTACTAATAATTCTGGCCATCAAACGGATGAACACCCACCACATTTGGAAGACCATTGAGACCCATAGGAGTGAATTTCGCCTCAAGCAATAGGAAAGAAAATTTACAAATATAATAGAGTTTTTTTTCGAGAGAGCGAAAAACTCATATCTATCGAAACAAGGGCCGCATAGGATTACATTATGCCTTGGGATGGACTTAGGGTTTCCTTGTTTGTGGTGGTGGCAAGTGGGTGTCTCTTGAATAGTGTGTGGACTACACACATTGACGTAGGTAGTGGTGCGTGACACTTCCAAAGATGACATGACTGTTTGCATTGTGATCGCCAGTATGAGACACACCTTTTGGTGCCACCACTACCTTCAAGGATGATAGTGACAATGGTTGGCGGACAACGACAATGGTGGTAGTGGTAGAGGAAATAAAGCCCCCAAGGTTGAGTGCTTTGATACCAACTTGAATAATGAGAGGGAATAAAGAAATATTCTATTAATTATAATCATGCTAATTACATTATTAACACTTCTTTTTATGACCATCACATTCTCATAAAAAGTAAAATGAAATCTGTTGGAAATAACAATGCATAAGCAAATTGATTGTCATTTTATTCGAGAGAAGCTAATGGTTAAGGAAATTTCTACTCAATTTATCAACTCAAAAAATCAACTTGCTGATCACTTGATGAAGTCTTTGATACAATGTTATCGATATCGGATAACGGAAAATATCGACAACCCAAAAATCCTTTATAAAGTTAATGGAAACCATAACGGGTTATGACGGAAACATTGCAGTTAGAATAAATATAATACCACCACATATAATTCTAATGTAAAAGTAATTATATTATGTCTAAAAAATAAAAGTAAAAATTGAAAAAAAAAAAGGACTTGGCACTGACTGGCGGCAGACGGGGCGGCAGACGGAAGTCAGTGACAACAATGGTGGCTGTTGGTGGGTGTTGGAAGTCCCATTAACTAGATATAAGACAATTTCATAATATATAAGTGAGGTGCAAACCTCACCTTACAAGCCGATTTTGTGGGGTTGAGTTAGGCTTAAAGCTCACTTCTAACATGGTATCAGAGTCAAGTTAGAACTTATCCTACCAAACTTTCTTGGACATTCTGTTTCACCCGCTAGCGGACCACCCACTAATTTCTAGTCCCACGCATGAGATTACGAGATGAATATACCTCGATGTAAGGGAATGTGTAGGAAGTCACATATCGACTAAAGGTAAGGTCATTTCATAGTATATAAGTGGGGTGCAAAGCTCATCTTACAAGCCGGTTTTGTGGGGCTGAGTTAGGCTTAAAACCCACTTCTAACATGGTATCAGTGCCAAGTTAGAGCCTATCCTAGTGAGCTTGCTTGGACATTCTGTTCCACCCGATATCGGGTCTCTAACGGACCACCCATTTCTAGAACCACACACAAGATGTATATACCTCGGCGTGAGGGTGGTGTGCTGGAAGTCCCACATCGACTAGAGATAAAGCCATCTCATAATATATAAGTGAGGTGCAAAGCTCACCTTTCAAGTCAGTTTGTTGGGGTTGAGTTAGGCTTAAAGTCTACTTCTAACATGGTATCAAAGCCAAGTTAGAGCCTATCCTAGCAAACATTCTTGGACATTCTGTTCCATCCGCTATCGGGCCGTTAATAGATCACCTATTTCTAGACCCACGCACAAGATGTATATACCTCGGCATGAGGTGGGTGTGTTGGAAGTCCCATATCGTCTAGAGATAAGGCCATTTTATAGTATATAAGTGGGGTGCAAACATCATCTTACAAGTCGGTTTTGTGGGGTTGATTTAGGTTTAAAACCCATTTCTAACATGGTATCAGAGCCATTGTTTAAACCAAATTAAAGCCTATCCTAGCGAATTTTCTTGGACATTCTGTTCCACCCATTATCTTGGGTTGCTATCGGACCACCCATTTCTAATCCCACGCACGAGATAAATATAGCTCGGCGTGATGGGGTGTGTTGGATGTCCCACATCGACTAGAGATAAGACAATTTCATAATATATAAGTGAGGTGTAAACCTCACCTTACAAGCTAGTTTTTTTGGGGTTGAGTTAGGCTTAAAGCCCTCTTCTAACATGATATCAAAGCCAAGTTAGAGCCTATTAAGCAAACTTTCTTGGACATTCTGTTCCACCCACTAATTTCTAGTCTCACGCACGAGATGAATATACCTCAGCATAAGGGGATGTGTTGAAAGTTGATTATCGACTAGAGATAAGGCCAATTCACAATATATAAGTGGGTGCAATCCTCACCTTATAAGCCGGTTTTTGTGGGGTTGAGTTAGGCTTAAATTTCACTTCTAACATGGTATTAGAGCCAAGTTAGAGCCTATCCTAGTGAGCTTTCTTGGACATTCTGTTTCACCCAATATTGGACCGCCAACGAACCACCCATTTCTAGACCCACGCACGAGATGTATATACCTCAGCGTGAGAGATGTGTGTTTGAAGTTCCACATCGACTAGAGATAAGGCCATTTTATAGTATATAAGTGGGGTGCAAACCTCATCTTACAAGCCAGTTTTGTGGAGTTGAGTTAGGCTAAAAAACCAACTTCTAACAATGGGCAAAGGCAAAAGTGAGAGGAGTGATTGTTTTAGGTTAAATGAAATTTGACTTCAGTTGCGGTTGGATGCAGTAAAAGGTAAAAGATGTTTTGTGCATTAGGTTAGATTCAATAAATTTTTTAGTGCACCTGGTCCAATTTTTTACTCTATTTTTTAAACAATCATAAAACTAGGGATGCAATTAGGGTTTTGGTTCTGGTTATATCTTCTTTCTTCGATGCCGCCACTACCATGCCTCTCCATTTGCTGCCCTTCTTTCTCCAAGCCTCAACTGCCCATTTCTTCGCTTCGTCATGTTCTTGTCATCTTTTTCTACCCTGCTTTTTCCAACATAACCATTCCACTACCGCCGGCCCCCATGCCAAAAGCGGCTGCCATGAGCTGCGACGGAAAACCTGATTCACCACTGCCTTGTTGTGGCGGCAGGTTAGGAAGCCACTACTGGTTTCTGCCGTGGTGCCGGCATGGCCGAAATTTGATAACAATGATAGGTTTCCAAATTTAATGTACATGTTTTAAGCTTGATGCATATAATTTATATATTTGAGCTTGATAGGCAATATAAGATTTACACCTAGATAAGCTTGGTGCATATAGTTTATATGCTCGAACTTTTGGGAGAATGTTAGATTTGCACTCTAGATATATATCATATGTTTGTAATTTCAAAAGTTGGTTTTTCCTTCCCCTATTATGAATTGTAACCTGCTTTATATATTATACACTTAATTGTCATAGAAGGCAATCTGTTTGTATAACTATATGAATATGAGCAAGTATACTGGTTATTCACCCAATTTTCCCCAAGCCTCTCTTAATGCTTTGCAATTTTTATTGCCTTGACCATTTGTTTCTTTCCTTAAGTTGATATTCATGTTAAAAGTAGAGCTTTAAAATAGCATTTGGGTTAGTTAAGGGAAAATTGATAGCAAGGTTTATAATTTGCTAATAACTAAAAATCTGTAGATATAATAATATATTTTTAATTCTTTGGTTCCGTTTGACTGAAACTAATTAAATACTGCATCTTCTTTTGTCCTATTTTACAGGTTGTGTTTCTGCAGATGAAAGTCATAATCGCCTTTTCTTGTCTGATTGCAATCATCATAGGATTCTTGTATCAGATGGGAATGGAGAGATTCTGGACAGTGTATGTATACTAGTTAATAAGTGCAGTTCAAGATTAATTTTTATTTCAGTTCCTTTAATGGCTTATTTTTCTTTGCAATGGACTGATATTAGTCTGAAGACTGAATTATGGTGAAATGCTTAAGTGAAAAAGTACTCAACAACTTCTATAGTTGATATTCATCTCAATAAATACATTATGTTTAATAAATAAAGAAATGTAACTGCATATGAGCAATGATGAGCACTATATCAAGTCCGTGTCTATTCATCTTCCATGATAGTTATTTAGAATATCGAACCTATTCCAACTAGTCTTATTGATGTAATCCTTACAAGGATGATTGGATATTGATCAACTCAAGAGGTGTTTGAAAACTCAAAACCCCAATAAGAACAAAGAAGCATTGTGCAAGCATGTAAAATACATCAGTTTCAATTCGGCTTTCATCGAACACAAAGGAAAAGCAAGAACATGTTGTAAAAAGAAATAGAAAATGGATTAACGAAGATGGAAGAGAACATGCCTCCTTTAAAATGAATCCCAAAGGATAAGGGCCATGAGGAGTTGCCACTTGAAAAAGCATTTCAAGATAAGATCCAAAACAAGAGTAGGATAGTCTCAAGACTCTCCAAGATGTCTCAGAGAATTTGATTAAAGTGATTTACAAGAGGGACTTAGATCTCCTTTTATGGACTTATGTTGCAACCAAGGATCGGAAAAGTCACCTTCCATGTGTTTAGAACAAAGAGAATCCTAAATGTACACATAAGACTAACTAAACTAATGATTAATTTCACTAATCCTATGTTTAACACTTAGTTAACTTCTAATCTTGGCGAGCACATGGATGGTTCTTGAAAATTAGGAAAAGGCACATGGAGTTAGTGAAGAGGCTTATGTGGCACCAACTAATAAGGAAAGAAACACATGAAGTTAGTTGGATGGTCCTAAAAACAAGAAGGCATGAGAGGTAGTTCCAACCATCATATGCACTTGAAATTGACATGTGAAAGTTAGAAAACTCTTCATGTGTATGCACTATTGTCTAAATTTCGTCCCACATACTCCCATGTGTCTCTTGGATTGTAGATTATTCCATAGTAACAAGGTTATTAGATTCGAGAGTCTACGTAAACTCATGAGAGCTTCGTAGACTCGACTTGCAGACCCGACTCGTAGACTCGTAAGAGTCTATTTCATCTGAAAAATTATATATAGTAACTTAGTTCACCACATGCCACTGTTATATAGGTTCAAATAACACTAAATATTTTTTTAAATATAATCAGATAACATTGAATAAACCTCACAAACATTGGGTCCAAAAAGTTTATTAAACCTTTTTTAAATAATATTTTTTTTGTTTGCTATGTTTTGTCACAGTCTTTCGAAATAATAGAAAATTTGAAAGAATCAGAAATCTGATTATATAGAAGCTATTTAAAACAATTTCTTATAAATAAATGTAGGATACTAGATAGTCACAACCATGCTTGGTGATGGGTTCTGAGAAGTGTTAGACAGTGCTATGCTTATGGTAACCATTTGAAATGTCTTCTTTCTTTTTCTGTCATGATACACTAAGGAGTTCTCCCATTTAGATATTAAATATCTGAATTTATGCAGATAGCCGTTGGACATTTTTCAACCACTTAGCTGAACTTGTTCATCAGGATAACTTTTTGTTGTCTTTTATCCAGATTGGATCTTCCCCGGGATTTGAGGATGGAGACTTTGAATCTGCTAAATTAAGGCGTCCTGCAGGTTCATGCTACGATCCTACTGAGGATTGCTTATATTTTGTGGATTCAGAGGTACGCATTTGGAATTACATACACTGATTTAAATATCAAATATCAATATTTCTTTCAATGGTTATCTGATGTTTTGTCCAGGCTGCTATAGGATTTGTTTAGCTCTTTCTTCCGGATCTGTGTAAGACACAAGGCTAACTTTTCTGCAATGAATAAATTCGACTTTTTTGTTGATTTAGTGCTTGAAAAATTTACAACAACTGGAGAGGAATGACCAAAACTTTCTTAGTTAGGAAAAGTAAATTTTAGGGGAACTTTTTTGGATGTAGACATTAAGTAGCAGAGTTTGAATTTTTTTCAGCAGGACTGTTTTCTATAGGATTGTGCAGGTGTTACAGCGTATCTACTTTTTGAAGCTGTTTATATGTTGGTTCCTTTATTGATGTTCATGGAATTCGTTATTTGATGAAATGTTAAGAGAGCTAGATACGATCAGGATGGAATATGAACCTAATAAGCTCTTGTGCTATCCTGTACTGTATCCTATGTAAAGACTACATATAAATATATTATCCTATTATGTGTTTGAAGTGGAAAAGGAATGTCATGATTTGCTGTAAATTATATTTAGACGACATTGGTGCCCCACAACTCCTGGCCTTAAGATTAACGTCATTTTCATATTATCATGTTTACCATATAGGCTCTTGTAAGCTTCATTTATCCATGGGGGCTTGTTTCTTTGTTGTTTCTTTTTTACTAGTGGTTTCTTTGTGGCTTATTTTGAACTCCTATTGATGAACTCGTTTCTTATCATTTACTTATCTGGTTCTTTTCTTATTATTTATATTATTCTGGTTCTAAGAACCATGCTATCAGGAAAGCTGACATGGGAGCACGAACAGTAGACACTCTGTATCCTACAAGCACCTCTAACAAGGGAGGTATTCGCATATGGAATTGGATCATGACTAAGCTTGGTTTAGAAAGCAGTGGCAAGACCAATGTTGAGAAAACATCTGAAGTATTTGATTCTACATCGTTGTATTTTCCATGGCATTTGCTCAAATCAGTTGATGACACTCTCTACATTATTGACCGAAGGTGGGATAAGTGCTTTTATTACTTTTTTAAATGCTACAAACATCTAGTCCTCTCTACGTTTGCATGTCTTGAAAAGTTTCAAAGATCTGATGTGGTGATTGGAAACAGTTCCTGTCTATAAAAGGGAGATTGTATTGATATTTGAATATGGACAGAATTACAGACTAAAAATTGAGCTGTAGTTGCTCCCAGTGAAGGGTCTTCTTAGATGTTCCAATATTGGAAGCTGAAACTGAATATATTGTATTCCTCTTTCTCTATGATGTGTCAGATCTACATACTTTCTCATTTATTCTCTCAATAACTCAGCTCCTCCACTTATATATTCACTTTGTACTTGCATCTAAGCTCTAGTAGTATTTGGCCTCTTCATCTACAAACCTGTAAGGCCTTCTCCTTGGCTGCAACCTGAATATTGTTTTGGATCCTTTGTTCTATCATGCACAGAAACTTTAAAGCCTAGACCTGATCACCTGATGTTTTCTTTTTGTCTGCTGTGTCTGCATTGGAGTTTAGAGAAAAAAAATGTTCATCTCACAGATAACCCAAATTTATTGAGGTCATTGACTTCTCTCTCTTGCATCATCTCTTCCTTATGCTTATAACTATTGACTCACTGGATGTGATTGCTTCAGATAAATAAACCTATTATTGAAACGGATTTTTGTCATTAATTTCATTAAATAGGAATTTATTGAGGTCATTGACTTCTCTCTCTTGCATCATCTCTTCCTTATGCTTATAACTATTGACTCACTGGATGTGATTGCTTCAAATAAATAAACCTATTATAGAAACGGATTTTTGTCATTAATTTCATTAAATAGGAATTTAAAAATGACTGAAAGTTACAAGTATTTCAAAATGACTGGTGTAAGCCTTTTTATTAACAGTTTGACATTTGTGTGCTTAGGCAAATTTTAAGAAGTCTGAAATAGAGAGATTATTTTTTAACGGAAAGCATTCATGAATTGAAACGACAAATATTTGATTACTTGTTATTAGAAGTTATTAAAAGTATGTTTAATATCCTTACCATGTTTTTATGTACACATTAGAAAAGAGACTTTTTCCAATATTAACAGGGCAACAATTTGCTCAATGATGAAACCAAAGCGCTTTGGTTGCCAACACTTGGTCACTAAAATCAGAATTGTTAGTTGAGATGCAAAGTATTAATGACTTGATATCATGATAACTCAATTTCATAGACCCTTTTGGTGTTAAATTTGTCTAGAACAACATAGTAGAATTGACGAAAGATAAACTGTATTCTTTCATTTTTATACATGACCTGATTGCTTCAGTTAGTGTTACTGACTTGAAATTCAGTCAAATTTAAGGTAGGAATTGGAATTTAGAGTGCTATTTATTTCATCATTCTCTGTTTTGAAGTGGTGAAAAGCAATTGAGAGAATATTTACATGTAAAATGCTCAAGCCTTTCCATCTTTCTTAAGAGTCGAGTTTTTCTTATTTCTCCAAATAAGAGTCAGGGTCTAGTGTAGACTTTTAAAGTTTGTAGGGTGGCAGAATACCTTATGTTTAGGAGGGTAAGTACTAATTTTTTTTGCTATAAGTCATCGGTATCCCTTGTGCTTCATTGTTGTGTTGAACATCATGATTTTTTTTTTCAATTTTCCTTTTCTTATGACTAAATTTTCTTGGTTAAGGGTTATGGTTCAAGTAATATTCCTTCCTTACCTTGATTCTTTCGTTGTTACTTTTAGGTTTCGAACTTTGTGGATCATGGATATTTGTTCAGGAAAGATAAATGAAGTTTTGGAAGGTTTGATTCAATAATCCTTATATGGTTACTTGTTTAAACAATCTTGTATCTAGCTAGAACTGATGGATTCTTTGTTATATTTATTTTCTAACGTAGGTTCTCCTAGAATTCTTGAGATCTGTGGGCAGTCAATCATGAAACGTTTATCCGTCATAGATCGGATTCCCTCTGATTGGTTTCAACACGAAACTAAGAGCGCCTCTTTACTTGAGGGCCTACCACATTCTGATCTTTTATCTTCACTGGCAACCTTGCAAAATCACATTTTTGTTTGTGATCCAGGTATTTTTCTTCAATTTTAGTTAGGGCTATCTTGCTCTGTGGATGCATTTGTTGAGATTATTCACTCCCAATTTTCTCTCACTAGTTGGACAGAGGGTTTTGAAGGTTTGTGGAGAATCTGGAGTCTGTTCAAACTTCGGATTATCTAATATAGGGATACTTGGATTACCTTATTGGCTGAATTTCCCCCTGGAAACATTTTATGCTGTGTAAGTTATTTTTCAAAGAACTTGTGTAGATTTCTTTTGTTCAGAAACTCACTTTTTTCTGTTTCTGTCCATGTTAAAATGTAAGATTGTTTCCAGTGAAACTGTTAAGATCCTTCATTAGGTATTCATCATAGTACCTTTTAATCATTTGGGAAATTGTCTATTCCCTTGAGTAAGCTTTGGCATTGAGATAGGTCTAGTATATACTTAGCTCAGCCTATCCTTTCTTGATGTAATGTCACACTTGTCCAGTCTAGCGAACTTTTTCCTCCAGATATCTAGTCCTAGATGTGTCAACATGCCACATCGGCTTGCCATATGGCTGGAATATTCCTTGTAATGACGAAGGAAATTCTTTTCCCATTTTGAGATATGCATGATCCTATTCTTCCCTCAATTCTAATAGAAAAATTGACTTCTTCATTATTCTGGTTTGACAGGGGAAATGGACTTTTGGGTACACCAATTGATCATGTGGAATATCTTGATTTGCTACCAGGTTATTTTACATTTTAAAGCAGTGTATTTATGAATTTAAAGTTTCAAATTTTTAGAAATATCTGATTATAATATCTTGGTTTAGAGTATCTTAGGTGATTTTTTCGTTTTTTAATTAGGGTCTTTGAGTTTAATTAGGATCCTTGTTAAAATTGTGTATTTGAGATGATAGAGGAATTGTGTGATTACTTCACACACTCCATCTGTTGAAACACGGGTGTAAATATTGTATATTTACTGTACAATAAATATAGATTGATTGAATAATATGTGTAAATTTTTTTGTAAGAAATCCCTAAAATTAAGGTGTTGAAATAAGAGAGACATAGGCTGAATCCCTAACATGTGTAGATCACGTTGGGTTATGTATTTATAAATAGGAAAATACAAAGAGATGGGCCTAAGCCCGTTGCATCTAAGTCTCCCCTTAAGGTAGTGTATATAAATCATATGTACTAATCTTGTTTCACTTATAATCAATTCTCCCGTAATGATTTAGTGAACACACCTACTAATTGACCATTAAAATTAACAAACTCGGTCTCAGATTTCTCAGGCTTAGACCACGTGGATAGTTAACATCTACGATAAATCGAGTTTCCATGTATCTTTACTAAAGAAGGCCGTACGGAATTATAATATACAGGAGAGACTACCACTAGAGTTGGCTTGTGATGATGATGGAGTAAACCGAGAACCAGAGAGTATACTGACAAAAAGGGTGATTAAAGATGGCGAAGATGCTATTAGTCAAGTGCTTATACAATGGAAGGGCCAAAGTATGGAAGATGCTACATGGGAAGAGGAATTTTACGTCAAAAGTCAGTTCCTACACATGAGCCTTGAGGACAAGGCTAGTCTTGCAGAAGTGGGTATTGACAGAGCAAGGGATGTGGGCCTAAACACTGGCAGTAGGCCCAAGGTTTGGAGGGTGTATGAGAGGAGAACAAAAGGTGTGAAGAGGAGTGCTGAGGTGGCAAAAGATGTAACAGAATCATTGAAGAAGTGAGAGGGATATGGGGAGGGGTAATCGGGAGGAATGTTGTATTCCTTGTGAGGAGCTCGCTCTGTGGCAGTAGGATTCATTAACCCTACTATATTTTCTGATACTTTTCTGAATAATAAAACTAGAATTGTTTCATCTATATTGCTATTCTCTGAATTCATTTGTTGATCCCTAACAAAATCACTTTGGGGTCAACATAGAAAGATTTAGGTCTGACAATGCTAGGGATTATTTTCAATCCAAAGGGATTACTCATGACTCTTCATGTGTCTATACTCCCCAACAGAATGGAGTGGCAGAGAGAAAAAATAGGCACTTGCTTCCACCCAAGCACTTATCTTTCTGGGGAAATTTCCAAAACATTATTGGGGAGTTGTTCTCACTGTTGCATATATGATAAATTGACCTGCTTCACATATACTACTGAACAAAAGTCCTCTTGAAATCCTAAAAGAATTTTTCACATGGTATCAAAGTCTCTAGGCTTTTGCTGGAGACCTGGTCTCTCTTTTATTACCACTTAGAGCCTTCACTGCCATTTTTTCTTCAAGAGGGTGCAACCTTAATTGCTGCAATTTCATTGTAACAGTCTTTATTGCTATTTTCTCTTCTTTGTAAAATCACCCATTAAACAATTAGTTTCTCATTTGCATCTCCATGATGTCTGATCCAAAATCAACGAAAGATTCCAATTTTTCGCAAAACACTAGCAAACTCCAAGTCATTAGAGCTTCATTGAGGGTGACAACATTGGTAAAGTGAAGGACTGACAAAAAATGATTGTTTCACGAAAAGTGCAATGCATTGTGGTAAGGACACAACGACTTTGAGGGTAACATTTGCATCCCTTTTTGTTTGAAGGATAATCAATGAAGACACATTTAAGAGCTCTATGGTCTAATTTATTGTGATTTGGATTGTGAGAGTGAACAAAAGTAACATAACCAAAGATCCGACAAGGTAGAGTTACACTAGAAGAGTGAAATAAACACAATAGAGGCTCACTAGGACTGATGGCATTTAAGACATGAGTTGGCAACCTGTTGATGAGATATGTGGCACTTAATACAACTCCTCCCCAATATGTTTTAGGAACAAATATTTGGAAAAGGAGAGCTTTAGCAACTTTTAGGAGATGAAAATTCTTCCTTTTTGCAACCTCGTTTTGTTGTGGAGTGTTAACACGTTTTAGATAATGGAAAATACCATTAAGCAAAAAAAAAAAAAATTCATGATCCACATATTCAATTTGAAACCACTTTTGATGTTTTTTCGAAATTAATTTTTCACAAAACGGAAATCATTAGTTAAGATTTGAAAAACATCAAACTTTTCATAACATATGTCCAAACTTTTCATAACGTATGTCCTTGTGAGTAGGTACAATCGTCAATAAAAGTAACCAGCCATTTTGTCCTATCTTCAAGGAGGACAGCAGCAGCCAGTGGTCGGCAGTGGTGGCAGTGGAAACAAGCCCCCAAGATTGGGAGCACTGATGCCAACTTGAATAATGAGAGAGAGAGCAAATAAATACTTTATTATTTACAGCCATGCTAATTATGTTCTCAACTCCTCCATTTGTAACAATCACACTCTTGGAAAAGGAAACATAGACCTTATGAAATGAGGGTGTAGATTCTAGGGATATTTTTCCTAATTACTATAGAGATATTAGGATATTTTTATCCCAACGATACATAATACCTCTTTCTAGAGTTGTTAATATATTAAGAAGTGAACTTTAAAGCTAACTGAATCTTACAAAACTGACTTGTAAGGTGAGGTTTGCACTCACTTATATACAATAAATTGGCCTTATCTCTAGTCAATGTGGAACTTCCAATACACCTCCTCATGTCGAGGCATATACATATCGAACGTGAGACTAGATATTAATGGGCGGTTTGACAGTGGCCGATGATGAGTGAAACAATAGACCCAACAAACAACAAACTTCGTTAGGACAAGCTCTAATCATGACTCTGATATCATATTAAGAAGTGAACTTTAAGCTAAACTCAACCTTACAAAACTAACATATAAGGTGAGGTTTGCACCCACTTATATACTGTGAATTAACCTTATCTCTAATCGATATGAGACTTTCAACAATAAGGGATTAGTAACTAGATGAACTGTTCTTATATCTTTTATATTCTTTCATTTTGTATCATCAACAACAATGTAATGCTATAACAAAATTATTTATTTCTCTACAACTTTTCTGCAATGTTGTCACAGGCAGGATTGACATACATTTGAATGTTAATATTCCTGTGGATATTGAGCTTATTGAACCTGTACAAGAATCTTGTATATGGTGTCAAACAAGAGGTGCAGCTACTGAAATTTCTGGAGTGGACGAGGTTCCAGGATCCTTATATAAGGTTCTTTTGCAAATTGAAACTTTCTAAGTGAAGCAGTCTGATTACATTCTGAGTAACTTAATGTTTTCTTGGTGCAGGCTGGTGTTGCACAACAGTGGTATGATGAATTAGATGATCTTGCCGCTCCAAAACGTGAATCTGAAATAAATGTTCAAGATGATAATCTGGACAAAAATTCAGTAGTGGAAGATGATGAGAAAGTCCGGATTAGCTGTGGGGTCTGTACTAGCCCTGGAACAAGCGAGGTAGGCTTATCTCATCTGGTCTTGTTTGGTAGCTGTCATTTTATTATCATTTTATAGGCAACATAACAAGATGGGAATGAGAATAGCACATTTTCTTAAATTTCCATTGACATTGTCAAGACTACATCAATTGTTGCAAGAGCTTGGTTAATTCTCTTGTTAGAATTTGTATCAATTTTCAGGTTCATGTATGTATTTGTTCTGTAGTTATCCCATGTGCACATACATGGGAACCAGAATAATTATAAGGCCGAATGATCTTTTCAGTCTTGAAAGTAAATAAGTTTTCAAAGTTGGTCCTTAAAAATAAACAGGGTTTTTTAAGTTAGTCTGTGAATGTTATTAAGCAAATAAGAAGTCCTAAAAGTAATTTCCATCTTGCACATTGCTCCTTCATTTCAAATAGGGGTCTCTACATATTATGATTAAAAGACAATTTAGTCCTTACATATATGGATTAAATTGTAATTTATGATAAATGCAGCAGGGACTAAGTTGCATTTTCATGATAACATTTAGATACTTTCCTCAAATAAAGGATGAATGTGAGAGATGAAACCTCCATACATTCTCAAGGACCAATGGACTATTCTACCTAATTTTGAATATGCTTGTAAACTATAAATGTTTATTTATTTATTTATTTTCGTTTTCTTTCATACAGGTTATAATTTACGCTGTACTGCATTGCAAACTTAGAAGAATCCCAAACTCAAATGAAGGTAACCGGGAGGAGCATGCAGGAAGGATAGTTGATATTCTGACCTCCAAGAGATCTGGGAAAATAGAGAGAGATTTGTGGAGTGCTTCTTTGTTGCAATCCAAAGGTGATATTAGAGATCTTATTTTCATGCTACCACTGCACGTTAGAATAAGATTAAATTCCCTTGATCATCCAAAGGCTGAAAACGGAAGGGATATAATCTTAACAGACTCTTCAATTAAGGTGAACGTAGTGCTCAGTTGACACTACACTCCGATGCACTGTTGTAAAATGATTTCATATTTATTGTCCTCACTCTATCATCACATGCTGTTTAGTAACCTTCTATTTCGTTGCTATTTGCAACGGTACTGAGTTTTTTTTCTTTTTTTCCTTAAAATTTGATTTCATGTGCCTGACAGTTTTTGCCAGATTATATTCTTACCTGAAAGTAGAGTCAGTTTTTTAAAACCTATGGATGTGGTATAGCGGTGAAAGGTTTATCCTTCGGACTCTATAGTGTGTGTGATAAGGGTTTTCTGTGTTCAAACCCGACAGAAGGAAACCTGATATTAAAGTGAATTGTCTTTGATTTGTTATACATAACACAATTAATTGTGTGTTTTCCAAATTAAAATTTGTAACATAATAATATCGTGTTAACATACAATATTTGGTTAACTATAATATTTTCACTATTAAAATATTAAGTTATGATAGATTAGGAAAATGTTTTTTCATTAAATTAAAGGACTAAATCTTGTTTTATAAGATGAAAATAACAATAGCAAACCAAATAATTATATATATATATATATAATAAAAAATATTGTATATAATTATTTTAATTAATATATTATGATTGAGTTAATTTAAATTAAGAATTTAAATTCAATTTAAAATGAAATAGAAAATGTATGAAAATGTAAATAATAAACTTTGATGAAAGAAATGATATATAGAAATTGTTGAGTAAATTTTATAAAAATACAGAAGTTATTAGATAATAAAAGAAGATATGAAAGAGTAAGTAATAGGTAATGAGCATATTATGTGGGCTTGTCCGAATCTGTCTTACCTGAGAAAAAAAATTGTTATCGAATTGGTTTTAGACGAGTTTGGTTGTAATGGATTTTAATTTTTAATTTCATAGATACTTAACCTGAATCTCCAACATATTAAAGTTCAACTTTTATTTTAACCTAATTCTATGCTGCTACCTCTCATTTCTCCCCTTTCCACCTTCATTTTTCTTTCATGCCCTTCATCGCTATGAAGGATGCTTTTGGTGTCGAATCTTTTGATTATTGGTGTGGTCACTGTCGATGTTGTGGGAGGTGGTGATGGTGCTATTGTTGTCGATGTCGTGGTCGAGGGCGTTAGGGTTTTCCCCACTTGGTGGTCATTGTTCATCTTTTTCATTAATTTCTTGTTGATACATGTCTTCCACCATGTGCTATCTTTGTCTTTTTCTTTAATTTGTGGCCACTGTCGTTGTTGCTTTGGTTCCTCCTTTTGTTTAGGAAAATCGAAAATTATAGGTTAAAGAAACTTTGAAGATCTAAAGAGGAGTGCAACAAATATGCAATCAACCATGGCCTTCATGAGCTATTTCTTGTGTTATTGAATTTTTGTATATTTGTGTTCAAGTGTTCAAGATCTTTGTTATTGTTACTTGTCTTCCTCATGTTACTCGTCTTCCTTAGTTTTTTTTTTCTCTTTTATCTGGATAACGTGTTAATCATCCAGATGTAACTATACCCGAATGATCTAAGACATTAAACAATTGGATGTGGTTTTAAACTTTTAAATTCGGATTTAGTCGGATTGGGATTATTGGACCCAAACCGACCCTTGCTCACCCCTAGTAGGTGATATAAAACTATAAGAGATAGACATTGCTGAAAACAATTTAAATTACAAATAGTAGATCATGTAGAGACAGTAAAAATAATAGACTGTAAAAATATAAAAAATTAAATGTAAGGTGGATTAATCTCTCATTCAAACAATTAACACAAAGAAAATAATATTTTCCATTCAAAGGTTTTCCATCTCATGGAGCAAATTGTAGAAGCTCTTAAACATCATTTTGGTACACATCACTAATTTGACTAACATTCACCCAATTTCGATCCATTACTAAATACCATACAAATTTTATTTATGCATGCATTCAATCCTCCCAACACGTTGATATACTACACTTTAATCTTAATTAGAAATTCAAAACTTACATGTTCAACATATAACGGTGCACAACAAAAATATAATCTTAATTAAAAATCCAAATAAAATTTAAATTGAATTATAAATAATAAATGTTAAAATAAAATAAAAATTAAAAAAACTATCTGTAGATGGAATTGGCTACTATAGTTACACTTTAGATACTACTAATCCAAGTAGAGAAATGCATTTTGGAGTCCACCAAAAGCTAGGGGCAAGTGGCGACAACAAGTGGGGATGGAGGGGGAAACGACGACAATATGAAGAGCTCAAACAATGTGCATTGACATAGAGGGTGCAAGGGCACAACTATTGGAAACTTAAACCCCAATATGGCAACCCAATAAGGCTTTTCGGTGTGGCAGCGCAGCAGGACAAAGAATATAACTTTGAAATGGTGGCAGTGAGGCACACAAACGTCGACCAAAGTGAGGTCTTTGAGGGTGACGACGAGAGACACGAAAAACACGAACATGGAGATTTGTGAGCGCATAATGGACAAAAATGGACGAAAGGAAACAGGGATGAGAGATTAACCTAACCTTGATCTATGAAGATAACAAACTCATCAACATTTTATGAATAGTTTGATCTTCTATTGTTCGATCTTGGATGTCACAAACAATGAATCCCATGTCTTATATGCATTTGTTTTGCATGGATATGGAGGATGATGGTTGGGATGATATTATGCCATTGTTTAACACCGTTATAAATCTTTGAAGTATTTTGGTGCAATGTGACACCGAGTTTCAACTATCTAAGCAAGTAAAAGATATTCTAGTTGAATATTTTGATTGGTTTTGGAAGATGCAATGGATTCTTCATTATTATCACCTATAGCATATATGAGGTTCTTTTTCTAGCTTTTTCTTTGTTTATTACCTTTACTACTATTTTATCTATTAATTAAAACAACATTGTTGTTTGATTTTAAAGCCCACAATGTAATTTTTATTATTAAAATAATTATTGTTGAATACGGTTTGAATAGCAAAATTAGATAAATGAATAACCATTTCAAAAACGATACTTTAAGAAAGTATCTTTTTGACAAAGTTGACAATGTCAACATGGACACCTAAGATGCAACACTTAATTAGTTTTATTTTGAAAATAATCCACCGTGGAAAGACTCGGCTTTTCATTTTTCATTGCATTTTGAAGTTTCGCGCTTTGCTTCGTGTTCGTCTTCCCCCTTCCGTGGTCACTTCCCGTTTGTCTCTTCCATATACTCCACTCAGAAAGTTGGTGATTATGTGTCTCTCTTCCAGAGGGTCCTCTTCTACCCTATTTTTCGTTGGTTGTGTCGTTGGCAGAAGGTATTGATTTTGTAGGTTCTTGTTGGTGTTCGTTTCCTCCCTCGCAAGGTGGGCCTTTTACACGGTATTGTCTTTGACAACCTCCATTCCCACATTTGTTGTTTATTTTTGGTACCTTCATCGTTATTTCTGTTTGGGTGTGTCGTAGACGACGTCCATTTCGTTGTGGTTGTGTTATGTTTTGGGTGTCGGGTGAGTGATTGGAAAGCATTATGGTGTTTCAATGTTGGAAGTGGAAACCATTGAAGTAAGAGGTAAGTTTTCATTTGGGGTTTAGGGTTTTGGTTCATTGTTAGGAATTTGTTAGGGTTTTAGGGTTTGGATTGGTTCTTGTGGATTGTCTATTGTGGTTCTGAATAATGGTTTGAAAAATTTTAATTTTTGTGTTGTTACATTTCAGTTGTCGAATTTGCATTCTGAATCTGCATTGTTTTAGTTTTTCATTATTTTTTTTGTTTGTTCTTTTGTGATAAAAGCCAGCCTTTGAAATTGTGATCTGACGAATTGTATAGAACCATTTGTGGATTGAATGAGTATTTGTGTTGTTGTTTGTGGTTCTTATTGTGAGATGAAGCTCATGTTTCAGGTTTAAACTTTTACATTGTTTGCCAGTTTGGAATTGCATCAGTAGTTTTTATTAGGTTTATTACTCAACATTTGAGTAGCATCATTTCATGCATACTTTGACAGTGCACATGTTCCAAATCCCTTTCTGAATTGGTTTGAGGGAAAACAATGGTTTCGATCATTGTTTGTAATGATTTTTGTTACTATTCGAGGAATAAAGGAACTTATACGAAGGTATAAAATTGGAGCTCAAACAAATTCATTCATAGGGGGACCAATAATTGAAGAGGCCTGATAATGATGTAAAGACTTTTAAAACTAGTTGCTTTATATGTATAAGGTTAGAGTTGTTGTATGTAACACTTTTTTGTTTATTGACTTTGACATTGGCTAGTAAGGATTTTAGTGTGTTTATTTCGATCTCTTACTAACAAAAAAAAAGATCAATTATTTTCTCTCCAGAAATTTGAAATAAACAAGTATAAACATCTATTTACGAAACTTCCTTCTTTGATATATGACAAATGGAGTTCGAATTGCCGCACTCTTCAAATGTAACCGTGGTTGATGCTTCATTCGAGCATACATATTGCTTTCTTCACTATCATTTGCTTCTTCATTACCAAGTGCTACTGCTTTTTTACCTTCTTGAGCATCATCCATATGTTTACCAATAAGCATTGTCATCCGCAACATCATCACCAATGATGTCATGAACAATCACGAATTTCATGGGAAGGCCCTCCAGATCCTTCATTACATTCACCCTTCCTTTCATGAATAAGTCTTTTCAATTCCTTCAATTGTGCTTCAAGTTCTTCAATGACCTATTCTTGTTTATCAACCACAAGCTTTAAGTCATCATTGTCTCTCACGTCTCCCTTCTGAACAAAGCCACCATCGAAGGCTTCAAAAGCTTCTCTCACAATTACATAACCAAACTCTTATGGTGAGGCAACTATATAAAAAAGAAATTGCATACAATTTCAAAGTAAGACAACAACAACAATGCATGTAATAAAACAACCATCTAACAACTAAAAAACAGAGGAACTTAATTCAAAATTACCAAATTCTTGTATAAACATCGACTTATGAAAAAATCATCCACTTTCACATCGATCTTATGCAAAACACAGGGAAATTTGGTTGATAAACATCGACCCTTTTGGGACCACATCATAGATGCTCTCATAAGCCCATAACTAGAACACATATGAATGAAGATGATTTGTCAATCATCAACAAATATTACAACATCATTCAAGTAAAGTAAACACTAAATAAAAAATTTATATCTGTAGCAAATAAACACATCCATCTACATGGAAGTGTGTTTTAGTTTCACCTCTCTTAAATAAGAAAGAAGCATAACATATGCTCTCAACCAACTATTCATACCCAACAACACCCCAATTCAGATTTCCAAGACCATCAATATAATTTACAAGCTTAAACAGAATAGGGAAAACCCTACCACTACGATTTGACAATAAAAATTGACAAATGCCAAACAATATATAAACCCTACAAAAGTCAGGTACAAAAATTTCCTTCCTATTTCACAATAAGAAGTCATACAATGTGTTTAATTCAACGTTTTTAGTTTTAAACATTTTCCTGCAACTACTCTCCACTTCAATTTCGTTTAAATTGAATTTTGGACCAACCTAGACAAACATCCACTAAAGTAAATCCAATTGATTGGGATCTTATTTCAAAAACATTCACTATTTTCATCTCACTTAGAACATAATTTACTAAGAAAGTTCTTAGACAATTTAGTAGACTCCTTCAATAGTATAAACCATCCAAATAGGTTCCTTGAATAAATAACTTATCCTATGCTATTAATTGGTTATTAAGAGATCCAACATATTTTGTTCAACAAGAATGCCTCAAATGTATCTATAAAAAAATTAAACAACTATAGTAATGAGACTTATTAAAATGTCATACACAAATTAAATGTATGATAACACTATTCATACCTTATTTTTAATGGAGCTGTTACCTTCTTCCACATCCTTACTCAGTAGAGATATCCAGAAATAGTAACCCAGTACCTCAAAACTAAAAATGATGACACAAAAAACAAATCATAAAAAGAAAAAAAGCACATCACCAAAACAAATACTATACAACAAGGCATAAAAGACACAACACCATAGAATCAAATAAATTATTCAAACTAGGAGATGAACCAACAATTAAAACTTGACCAAAGTATGAAACACCAAACTCTAATTGTGTATGTAACAAACACAATGCAACTTTTTTCGTACAAATAATATATAGCTTCCTACTAATACAATTCATTGAACAACATTTATCCAACAAGTTTGTGTACATACGTCTACATACATTTAACATATTTGACCATTGCAAAAATGTGTAAGGATAACGCATCCAATCATACTTTCATCAAAAACCTCAACACAACAAAGCATTTAAAAAAAATAGGGGATTCCTAAATAGAATCCTACGTACAACTGAAAATAAAAATAATTCAAAATCATATTTTGTGAAACTACGACACTTTACCTCCACGGTCAAATGGAACCAACCCTCCAAGAACGAAACCCACCCAATGAAGCAAACACCTCTGTCATCCATGAACCATTATCACCATTTCAACGAACAAACCAATGGGAAAAATTGGGGCTCATAAATTTGGGGGAGAAATAGTGGAGGAATACAGTCAAGCTTGAAAAAGAGATACTAACCCTAAATATTGTTTTGTTTTGCACAATTGTAGACAACCACCTTGGACCCCAGCAACAGAGCTTGGAAAAGCGGGAGAAAACGAACGGAAGAACGCTCTGATGTTTGGATTTCAGGCAGCAGACCTTGGGGAGGGGTTGCGATGCGCGAGAAGGGTTTTTGGTTCAAGTGCGAGGAAAGGATTTTGGTTCTACTACGAAGAAGGGTTTTTCGTTCAGCACTGTGGAAGGCTTTTTTGTCCAGGTTCAATAGAGATAGAGTTTCCTTTAGATTTGCAATCACATGTGGATTTTTTTAAATAAAACATTAAATAAAAATAAGATACCTCACTTTGTCACATTTTGTCAATTGTTTCTTTGTCAAAACATCATTTTCCGCTGCATTTTATCTTATGGTACAACAGTGAGTCTTATGATGTTTCTTTCCCAAATGTCAATGATTCTTGTTGGTATGCCCATATAAGTGAGGGACACTCTGTTTCTTTCATTATGCCTTTAGATCATGAAATGAAGGGAATGGTTTTGTGTGTTGTTTATTTATCAAACCCTAAAATAATTGAATCTGAATTTACTATTGTTTTAATTGTTAAGTACACAAAGTGTACATGCCATGACATACTAAATTCCTTTAATGATGAGGATTGGCGTGGCATAATCTCAAATTTAGGATCTGGAGACAAGGTGGAGATTTTTGTGAGATTTCAAAATTCGATAGAAGTCTTAATCGGATTTCGAAATATTGTAAAAGTCTTAACCAGAATTTTAAATTTGGTACACTTCTTAGCCAAATTTCGGAATCTATTTTAGAAGTGTAATGAATTTCGAAATTCTATTAAGACTTCTACCAGATTTTGAAATTCGGTGCTTTACTATCAAATTTGGTACCCTCCTAAACCAGATTTTGAAATATGGTAGTCCACTAAAACGGATTTTGAAATTCGGTGCTTTCCTAAAAATGGTTTGTAAACATCCAAATCCAGTGCTTTCTTGACAAATCTCACATGCTAAATTGCTAAATCTATCAACCATAAGCAAAGCCTTTCTAAATCTATCAACTAACCATGATATACACATATTATTTCAAATAAGAAACATAAAAAAAAATCAACTTACCTTAGTGCGTGGAGGAGGTGGGGTGCAAAGACTATGTTGGCGCTAGACTGATTATAAGGTGCAAGACTCTTTTTCGTTGCGGCCCTAGGGGATGAGGGTTGGTGAGGGAGAAGAAATAAGGTTTGCGACGTGGTAAAGGTGAAAGTTGTTGATGTAGAAGAAATAAGGAGATAAGTGTGACTAGGTTAAATGTGATGGGTGTGAAAGTTGTTGAGGAATTAATTAATATTTTACCTTTGAGTCAAAGTCAAAGTCAAAGTCAAAGGGAGGCCATTATGGGCATTTCAAAATGTTTTGGGGTGCAAGAAGAAAATTTGGAGATGTAGGAAGAAACCCCCTTGTCAAGAGGAGTGGAACGAAGACTTGATTTGAACTAACTATGCTTAAATCATACTAAACAAATGTGCAATGATAATGTAAAACTATCATTAATTTTTACTATTGGTTAACATATACACCATATCTTAACGAGGAACCATGATAAACATAACCAACACACTTATCGGAATTCAATCGAGAGTCTAAATCTCATATTGGATAGAAATGAAAAAGTTGAGTAATATATAAAGTAGAAGACTCATAAACCCTTTACCTTAAGGTTTTGGGTTGGAAGTGGCTTTAATTTCTTATGTGGGTTGGGCTCAAGTCTCATTAATGTTATATCTCTCCAATGAATTTTCCCCTTGATAAACCTCTCATGCATAATATGAATGAAAGTTGTTTTAACTTTTAGATGAAATTGGTCTAACAAGGGTTGGCCAAACCATTAAATATCTAGTGATTTGTATAAATAAGAGGTTAAAAAAACTTGTACACTCAATTGTTAAGAACTTTTCACGAGTGACAATCATTGTTGGTGGACTCTGCATATCAAAGATTGCAAGAGAATTTCCAGATCATTGAAGCCACAATGGTATGAAGTTTGAAATTTAAATTTATGAATGGCTAATAAGGAAATAATTGATAATTTACATGAAGCAATACTCTTTGATCATTATATCGAGTACTTCCAAATAAAGCAAGATAATGAATGATATTTAAAGATATAAAGAATATATACTCAATTGAATATGCATAAACACTTAAATGGCATAATGTGATTATAAATATCAGGACCAAGATGATGAAGACAAAAAGAATGCGAGAGACATACTGAAAGAATGTTGAAATAGAGAACGAGAAAAATTGTCAAATATTCTAGAGAAATCAAAATGAGAATACTCTAACTGCGAAGTGTTATATTCCTATTTTATAAAGTGATAATGGGTTGAGTGAAAACCGTTGAAATATCCTTCACACAATGAAGTTTACCATATGAGCGTGATTGTACTCTCCTACGTGAGATATTATTATTGTTTATTGTAATTAAGAGTTCTTAATCTCAAAGGGGGATTAAGAAGGATACCTAGAAAAGTTAAACCCATTGTAACCATTGAGGGGTCTATACTCGTTGTAACCGGGAGAGGTTGATACTCATTCTAGTCAAGGGATTTGATTAGTGAAACTTCTTAAGCAGGTTGCCTAAGAGATTGAACATAATCTCCTTTTGGACATTCTTTTTTCTTTACTCATTAATTTGCTTATATAATATTTGCACAAAATGATTTTAAAATATTTATAGACTATATTCATCCCCTTCTAAAACCACATTAAACCAAAAAAATGTGTGTTGATGTGAAGCAACTTTAACGTATTTTCTAAAAGACTTTGACTTATGCTTTGTGAGATCTTATTAGTGAACGTGAAGATGAGAACATCCCTTAACACATAGAATAGGTTCATAAATTCTAATCATTAGGTTGTAATATTGCATGGATGCATATAATTTGTTATGGGTTTTTCTTATAAAAAGAAACATAAACATATCGTCTGACATTAAATTCATTTTGCCTCGCGTTGTTTGTTGTATAACCCTTACTTCTTACAATCAAAACATTTATGCTTTAAATTTTACTATTTCAAAATCACCTAATCAACATTTATAGGATCTCATGAACTTTTATTCAATAGTGTCATGTTAGTCATTAGAAAACAAAAGAAGAAACATACGCAAATTCATGATGATAATTAGACCTTCCAGATGTACCCTATTAAAAATCCATTAGTATCTGTCTTTCTAAACAACGAGATATCAAAATACCAAATAACATATATTATAATCTAACCTAAATTTATGATGATCGTTGAATAACATGAAAATAGGTTAAGGAATAATCTCCCTTGTGTAAAACATACACAAATGATAGTTTATTTATAATGATAATGGGCCAAGCCCAGAAATACATAATGGATTGAGCACAACTACTAGGGAAAATACTACATTATCTAACAATGATAAGAAAGTAATATGGTTTGACTTTTTAGATAAAAACATACTTTCTTATACAATATTATTCTCTCTATATCTTTTTGACAATGGGATATCAAAAAATAAAAGAACGTTGTGTGATATAAGGACTTAACCAAATTATCTACAATTATTATTTTTATTTTTAATTTTCAAACAATAAAATTGTGTTTTAATTACCACTTATTAAGATTTTTATATCCTTTTAGATGGATTATTCACCAATATAATATATTTAATTACTTTCAATTTGTGTCATTAAAATATAATTATTTACATATAATACTTAAATTATTATGAATTAAAATATAGGGTTCTAAATGCAGTATAGTCTAATATCGTAAATTCAACTCCAAGATTTAAAATGCCAAATAAAATCTCATATTTTATAATCTTAAATTGTGTATCTATCAAATACATTGATAGTAATTTGCATGAAAGTCTATATGAACTTTCCCTTAATTTTCGTTCCTTTCACAAGATGAGCAATGTGTCGTGAGAGAAAAAAGTGAAAATTGTAAAATAATTAAGGATCTTTAAGATTTAGGATTCTCACATAATCAAACATAATAGAGAATTAACATTGATCCATAAGAGATCCTGTGAATATGCATTCTTCAATTTGTAATTTTTTTCTACTCTTCAACCACCGTTTCCCAATCTATCTCTTTGCCTTTCTTTTCTCTTCTCATACGTTCTTGATGAGTTACTATGAAAAGAACCTTATGATTAGAGACAGAACCCCGATTGTAACATCCATAAATCAATAAATAATGTATTACTTTATAAGCATTTTATTATATATTATTATTATTATTACAAATATACATGAAAATATATATATATATATATATATATAATATACATATTATTATTATAATAAATTATGAACATATGAAATGTAAAGATTATAAATATCCAAAATATACAAATAATTGATGATTTTATAAGAAATATATTAAATATTTTAGAAAGTTAATAAAAGTAAAATATTTTCATAAAAGAAGAAACATAAAATAAATATGTTAAGTTACGTAAGTATGTATATATATAAAGGATAAACTTACATATTGTTAGGTAAACTGGACATATTGTTAGGTTAGAGAGAGAGAGAGAGAGATGGAGAAAATATTTCGAGTTATGAACTGTGCTGACAACCAAAAGGTGAATTATGTTGTATTTATGTTAATAGTAGAAGCTGAATATTGGTGTGATGGTACCAGGAGATTACTTGAAGGAGGAAGAATAATTATTACCTGGGATGTATTTGAAGAATTAGGAAAATACTCTACTTTCTTTTATCACCCAGAGGAAAGGATGAAGTGTATAAAATTTGAAAATGGACTTAGGAATGAATTGAGAAAAGCAGTAGGAATACTAGAAATTGTTGATTTTCCTACGCTAATTCATAAGTGTAGATTTTTGGAAGATTTTGAGAACAACCAAAATATAAAACCAAAGTATTTTGGACCCCATACAAATAAAAATAAACGTATTGAGGGAAAACCTTACAATCGCCCACAATGGAGGACCTAATCCAACCAATCATCATCAGGAAATTCTAGTAGACCTATATATGATCATATCAGATGCTTTAAATGTGGACAAGGTCATTCTGCAAAAGATTGTCATCTTAAGGGACCAGTCTGTTTCAAGTGTGGGAAACCTGGTCACCTATTCTCTGAATGTGGACAACAAAAGCCACATTTCAATCCAGCTACAACCAAGACAAGACCTACCACAACAGGAAGAGTGTACACCATGACTGGAGCTGAAGTTGCTGAAAACCATGATCCAATTCAAGGTACGTGTTTTATTAAAGGAAAAAATTTAAATGTACTGTATGACTTAGGTGCAACTCACTCATTCATTTCCAATTATTGTGTTCAACATCTTAATATGTCGACCTCCTTTCTAAAAACTAGTTTGGTCGTTTCAACTCCTACAAATGACTCGGTAATTACCAATAGAGTTTGTTTAGACTGTCCACTGTTCATTGAGAATAGAAAATTCCTTGTAAATTTAATATGTCTACCTTTATCTCAATTAGATGTAATCTTAGGTATGGACTGATTATCTTCCAATCAAGTTCTTTTGAATTGTGCTAAGAAATCAGTGATATTTCCAAACTCTGAGAATCTTAAAAAATCACCTACCAATTCAAAAAGTGAGCCTTTAAGGAATGAAATTCAAGGGTACTTGTTATTATCTTCTATGGAAATAAAGGAGGAAGTTGAGTTGAAAAATATAGCAGTTGTTCAAAATTTTCCTGAAGTCTTTCCCAATGATATTCCTAGTTTACCACCTAACAGAGAAATTGAATTTTTCATAGATCTGATGCCTGGAGTTGGACCAATATCTATGGGCACCATATAGGATGTCACCCTCTGAATTAGCATAATTGAAGAAATAATTAGAAGAGTTACTTGAAAAACAATTCATTCGTCCTAGTGTGTCACGTTGGGGAGCCCCGATTTTGTTAGTTAAAAAGAAGGATGTGTCTAGATTACCGTCAATTAAATAAATTCACCATAAAGAATAAATACCCTCTTCCTAGAATAGATGACTTGATGGACCAATTAAGAGAAGCCTCTATATTTTCTAAGATAGATTTAAGGTCAGGATATCATCAAATTAAAGTAAAAGCATAAGACATACAAAAAACTGCTTTCAGAACTAGGTATGGCCACTATGAATATCAAGTTATGCCATTTGGTGTGACCAATGCTCCTGCAATATTTATGGATTATATGAATAAAATCTTCCATCCATTTTTAGATCAATTTGTAGTTCTTTTTATAGATGACATTCTTATTTACTCTAAGAGTCTTGAGGAACATGGGGAACACCTTCGGATTGTCTTGCAAATCTTGAATAAAAAGAAATTGTATGCTAAATTGTCTAAGTGTGAATTCTGGTTAGAGGAAGTAAAATTCTTAGGACATGTGATTTCCAATAAGTGAGTGTTAGTGGATCCGACCAAAGTAGAAGCAGTTTTACAATGGGAACCACCAAAAACAATGACTAAGATTCACAGTTCTCTCGGTTTGGCAGGATATTATAGAAGATTCATTGAGGGATTTTCTAAAATAGCTATGCCTTTAACCCAACTCACCAAAAAGGGCCAAGCTTTTGTGTGGACAGAAAAATGTGAGAATAGTTTTCAAGAACTCAAGAAAAGATTAACCACTTCTCCTGTTTTAGCATTACCTGATCCTACTAGGTACTTTGTTATATTTTATGATGCTTCCAAAATAGGATTAGGTTGTGTTCTTATGCAAGATAGAAGGGTAGTGGCATATGCTTCTAGACAATTAAGAACACATGAGAAAAATTACTCAACCCATGATTTGGAACTAGCTGTCATTGTTTTTGCACTTAAGATATGGAGACATTATGTTTATGGTGGAAAGTTTGAAGTTTTTAGTGATCATAAGAGTCTTAAATACTTGTTTGATCAAAAGGAATTAAATATGAGACAAAGAAGATGGATGGAATTTCTGAAAGATTATGATTTTGAATTACAGTACCATCCAGGTAAGGCAAATGTAGTGGCAAATGCTTTAAGTAGAAAATCTTTACATATCTCCTCACTAATGATTCATGAGATGAATTTGTTAAAAAGATTTAGAGACATGAATGTGTCGGTCACCATAAGCCATGATAAAATGCAATTAAACTCCATTCAGATCACTAACAATTTACAAAAATAAATCCATGAGGCACAAGAAAGTGATGAATTCATTCAAAAGAAAAAGAAATTGATAGGACAAAAGGATGGAGAGAATTTTGGCATAGATAAAACCGGAACTTTGATATTTAAAGACATGATGTGTGTACCCAATAATGAGGAAATTAAGGAAATGATTCTAGAAGAAACACATAAAAGCAAATTAAGCATACATCCGGGCACAACAAAAATGTATCAAGATCTCAAGAAAATGTTTTGGTGGCCCAAAATGAAAAAGGAAGTGGCACAATATGTAGCAAAATGTCTAGTTTGTCAAAAAGCTAAAATAGAACACCAAAAGCCAACAGAAGTTGAGATAGTATAGCAATGGATTTTGTAGTTGGCCTCCCACGAACCATTCAAAAATTTGATTCCATATGGGTTATCGTGGATAGGTTAACATTAGGTATTCATTGGAAAAATTGACCGAATTGTACATAAAAGAAATTGTCAGGTTACGTGGAGTTCCAATAAGTATTATATCTGATAGGGAACCTAGATTTACTTCAAAATTTTGGGGAAGTTTACATCAAGCCTTAGGTACCAAGCTTCACCTTAGCTCAGTTTATCATCCCCAAACTGATGGACAATCTGAAAGAACCATTCAATCTTTGGAAGATTTGCTGAGAGCTTGTGTGTTAGAAAACTATGATAGTTGGGATCGATGCCTGCCTTTGATTGAGTTCACCTATAATAATAGTTTCCATTCCAGCATAGGTATGGCACCCTATAAGGCATTATATGGAAGGAAATGTAGAACACCTTTGTGTTGGTTTGAGACCGGTGAGAATTTAGTATTAGGTCCTGACATGATTCAACAAACAACAGAGAAAATCAAAATGATCAGGGACAAATTGAGAGCAACTTAAAGTAGACAGAAAAGTTATGCTGACAAGAAAAGACGACCTCTTGAATTTCAAGAAGGTGATCATGTATTCTTGAAAGTAACACCAACCACTGGAATTGGTAGAGTGATGAAATCAAAGAAACTCAC
>Ga0214544_1001018_pt1 | contig 56221 bp, 26 predicted proteins | sample CNSS3metaG_FD_160074 | JGI IMG/M metagenome (GOLD analysis project Ga0214544, IMG submission 160074) | Root nodule microbial communities from cowpea collected in UCLA plant growth center, Los Angeles, California, USA - CNSS3 | ecosystem: Host-associated > Plants > Roots > Nodule | place: USA...
TATTTGAGATCAATTCCGTATTCGTTGTGAGACGACTCAGGGTTATCTTAACCCTAACTATTTTGTTCACTGCTAACTGGCAATACTGAAGTTGCTAAAGTAGTGGTAATTTGATCGCCTAACGACAACGATATCACACGTAAAAATATCAAATCAAATGAACAGGTTCACGTCGCCTGGCGGGTGTTCATCACCACCAGCCACTTCATCAGAAAACTCAGAGAATGGATTACAAGCTTGCATCGCCTATCGGTCCGCAACATGCCACCAGGCGGTTCTTGTCAGGAACCCATAAACAACCCAGAAAAGTATGTGGCGCCTGGCGGCTACGAATAGCCCGCCAGGCGGATTTTGGAAAATTTCTAGAAATGCGAATTTCAATAGAACAGATGGAGGTTCATGCATAATTATCACATACGTATTATACCATTCATGCGTAAATATAAAAATTAACGTGTAGAGCTCCCCTAACATGGTTTCCTTAGCTTATTTTGGAATTGTTGAGTTCCCCCATGATCACCAATGATCTTCCTTTGACTCTATCTCAATGCAGCTCCTTTCCTCACTCAAACCTTACCAAACTCTCAATTTTTGTACTCCTCTCCCTATACAGCAATAACAAATGCAGAAAACCTTTCTTCTTACCTAATTAAAAGTGATATAATAGCCATTCAAAGTCCATCATTAGTTGTTTTTCCAGCCTCTTAGGCCGCCTTCACGTGGCTGCTAGGGTTCCTAACCCTTCTCCTTTTTGCCAAAAATAAGTTTATAAAAAAGAAAGCTTAGTTTGAGTTAACCAAGGTTCAAACCCCAAACCATGTCCATGTCAAACCAATGCACAACCATTTAACCAATTCATGTTTTGTGATGATTAATATAATTCTATGATTATATTATCACTCAGCATGACAAACATATTATTAAAAATAATAATAATAATAATAATAATAATAATAATAATTAAATAACACACAAATAACATACATAGGACTCAAACCCAAGTCCTCTCACACAATGAAGTACTCCCAACCATTTAAGCTAGTACTTTTCTACATCATATATGTCAGTATTAAATGTCATAAAGGCTCTCACTACCCGCATTTATTAATTAATTAATTAAATTCCACGGGTCTTACAAAAAGAAACCTTATTTATGTTATCAAACATGTTAGCCATCCTATCAAAGAATTATGAGAAGCCCTATGATCAATGCTTCTGCCATTGTACCGTCCATCCTGAAAATTGCAAACAAACAATGAGCCTAATTGCAAACAATAACATGTGAAGGAGGACTTAAAATATGAAATTGCTATAACTTGATTTTGTTATGGTGCAGCCACATACTTCAATCCATTTGGTCATCTGAGTCTGAAATCCTCTAATCTACAAAAGCAAGAAACAATTTTAGTGAGTGGCACTTTGTTATGTTCATCTTCATCTTGTACAAAAACTAAGACAAAAGTATACGAAGATATTAAATGTACCATTTCATAGTAACAGAACCAACAAAAGAAGATAACATCTAGAACATACGAAGCTACGAAAAAACCTTCTTCCAAAACGAAGATTATGAAAAGTCTACCTTTAAGATTGGGGTTAACGCAAAAGAAGGAAAAAAAGCACCAAAGAATTAGTAATCACCGCAGGGAATCTCATAACATGGTCTTGAGCTTATATCTCCACGGACCAAGAAGAAACTCAACTCAAACTTCAAGTTAATAAGATTGAAAGCTAATGTTTGTTTTAGACTATCATACAAAGCAAACAAATAATTCATCAACGAAAGCCATAGCAAACAAACCAAAGCTTTTTATAACAAAATTTAGCAAACCCCTAAGTATAGAACAAAAACATAAAAATATACCCAACTAAACCGCCAATAAAATTAGAGAAAAAAAATACCCAACAAACCTCCGCAGACCTAGAAGAAAGTCGACTCAAAATCTAAGAACAACAAGGAGACCTTTGATGAAGGAGACCTGCAGAGACGAAATAGAAACAAAGTTCAGTTAAAAAAAGTAGAAGAAGAACCTCTAATGAAAAAGGAGAACTCAAGCTATTGAATAATACCTAATGTTCAATCTGAAGTTAATCGAATAAGAAGCAGAAAAAAACCCTTAGATTAAGATGAAAAGAAACCCTTTTATGAACATCGAGAAGAAGAACTCGAAAACAAAGTTGGGTTATTATAACTTACCTTCAACTGGATATGACGGTAGAAGCAGGAGACGAAGAAGAAGAAGAAGAAGGAGGAGAAAACCTTGGGGGTTTTCTTCTGGTTCTGTAAACTTTTGTGGAAGAAGAAGAATGAAAATAGTTTTTCTTGGAGAAGAAAAAGAATAGTAATTGTTTGTCACACGTCAATCAATATTTTAATCAAGCATTAAATGTGGGTGATTCAAAAATTTGATCAGCCATTAAGGGGGAAGAAGTGGGAAAACTTAAAGGAGAAAAGACAAAAAAACCCTCTATTTGGGACACATGTCAATGAATTAGAATGGCCAGTTCAGTAACTTCATTATACTAACATTTTCTCAGATATATAGTAGATTTTAATCAAGCATTAAATGTAGGTGATTCAAAAATTTGATCGGCCATTAAGGGGGAAGAAGCGGGAAAACTTAAAGAAGAGAGAAAAGATAAAAAAATCCTCCATTTGGGACACATGTCAATGAATTAGAATGTTCAATTCAGTAACTTCATTATACTAACATTTTTTTCTTAGATATATAGTAGAAGTACATGTAAATATTATATAACATATATTATGTCATTTATTACAATCTAATTAAATACCGTCAATTTAAAAGGTTAATATATATATATATATATATATATATATATATATATATATATATATGTTGGTCGTTCATATTCGTAGATGAACTACGACAATGAAAAAGACTTCTTTAATAGGTCAGTTTTTTGTTCATTATTTATATCTTTGTCGTTCAATTTTCCACATACACTACCACAGTCAAAAAATAAAAACCTTTGCAAGTATTGAATTGAAATGGCTTAATCTTCTGCTATCTGTCTTAGCAACTTCCATCCTTGTTGGCTTTCGTTACTTAATCCATCAAAGGTAAAATCTTCTTCAATATTTTGATTGATTTCATCATAAATTTCATTTATCCATTCAATTCATATTGTTTTCAAGCATGAAGTTTGATTTATGTTGTTAGATTAAACATTGATATGGTGTTTTATGATTTCATTTCTGATTGTTGAATGGATTTAATGAAAGCCAATAGTATGTTTTTAGTTTTAAGGTTAATCCATTCTGCTATTTTTATAGAATTCCATCATACAATTTTCATTTACTTCAGTTGTGAAAAGAATCCACAAGAAATTTGTTTGAATATAAGTTTTGTTTAATGTTTTATTGTAAAAAACTTAAGGTTCAAACTTTGTAGTATTCTGAATATGGTTTAACCAATACATGATTGATTTAATCTATAAAATCGAATTATAATGCACTTTAATATTTATATTTTTCCTTTGCTAAATTTGAAATTTCGTAGGAATACATTGGTTAACATCAAAACCCAAAACAAAAAAGCTAAAGCTAGACTTTGAGAAATTTTAAGAAAAAACAGACCATCAACCAAACCAAAACAACGGCCAAAGGAAGATGAAAACAAAGAAATCACCTGATGAAGCAGAGAAAACCTTAACAGCCAAGTGAGAACGAAAAAAATACAACCCTAGAGTTTGAGAAAGATGACCCTGAGAGAATGCAATGAAAATAGGAACCGAATATCACAAAACCAAAACAAAATATATCAATTTAGTAGAGTGTAGTAGAAGCTTCCTGAAAAACTTATCTGACTTCGAAAAGAAAGCTTTCACATTAGTTGCAGTATTTGTCGCCAGTGGAAGGTGCTACATGGAAAAACAAATTCAAGATGCAACTATAAAAGGTCGAAAAAACCAAAGTAATGGACACATGTAGACAATTTAGATATAGGTATGGTGGTAATATCCCTATCAGTTTGGGTTCTTATATTTATAGTAGATAAGAAAGAAAATTTTTGATTTTAGTACAAAAGCTTTAATTTTATTTGAATGATAATAATTAAGATAATAAATTGTTTGATATGATATTGTTATGACATGTGTTATTAGAACATGTTATAATATATAATATACAACATATATACATAAGCATGTGTCAATTACCTCAATCATTCAAACAACATTAAAAAAAGTTAAAACATTTTATTAATATTGTAATATTTTTCTTATTATATTGAAAAAAATATATTAAGATTTATTAATAAAATGGTTATTTATTGATGAACCTACTATTTACTTAAAAAATAATATATTCTAAGTATTAATACTTAAAAATAATAATTATAATTCGATTTCACTTGGTCTTTGATTTTATGGCAAGGATGAAAATGTTGTAGTTCTATGAAAGGAAAAGTTAATTTTAACCATTTTATGACTTTCATTTTAATTCTTTATGTATTTTTTATTTATTTTAAATTATAAATTACCATATTAAAAGTATATTTCTAAAAGTATAAAGGCTAGAAGTTACAAAAAGTTGATTAAAGATAAGACTAATTTATATAATATAAGTGGGTGCAAACATTACATTACAAACTTATTTTGTAGGATGATTAGGCTTAAAGTTCACTTCACACCATTAGTCAATGAAGACTAATTCCACAAATTTTAATACGACGCAAACCTAATTGAATCAAAATTTGGAACAGGGACTAAAACCAAAATTGCTCAATAGTTTGGGAACTAGAAACATAGTTAACCCTTAATAAAAACTAATAAATACTAACATAAGGACACATACTTACATAGGAAAGATAAACGTTATTACTGTAGTGATAAGAAGAAAACAAAATATCTTCTAAGAATAATCCACGAGCAACTAAATGAAAAAAATAACACAAAGCCTAGTTTAATTTAAACTAAAAGCAATTATTACCTTACCTCTATAAATACCAAAGTAGATGATAAAAGAAAGGGGGAGAAAAAGTGGAGAGGAGGCAGTGGTGAACAAAAGAGTTAGTGGACAAAAAAAAAAAGAGAAAGTGGGGATACATAGTAGCAACGAAGAAGAAAAATCTATATATCATCAAAGTCTCAATACAACCTTGGTGTATTTTTCACAATAACTAAGGTAAGGGGAGGAGACATTTATCATCTTATCCTTTTACTTTTATTATCTTTTATCTATTCATAATTATTTTTATTTATATATTTATCTTAAGTGAGGTGTCCCTAACCTCATTCTAATTTATTTTTAGCTCCACTTCTTATTTATTCATATTCATCTCTAGTTGTGTACTGGTCCTATTTATTCAATTTATATTTACTTATTCATTTACATCTATCTCCAGTCACGTACTAGTCCCCTTTGTTTATTATATTTATTTTTAGTTATACGTTGATCCTATTTATTTATTTATATAATTACATGATTTAATATTAAAATAAAACTTATGATAAATAAAGATTTGACTATTGTAGTTGGAGGTACGACCTTGAGGATTTAAATGAATAGTTAGTACTCAAAATCAGATGTTCTTGGGTTATTTTGTCGGCCATGATGGGAATCATTTATCCTGACTAGTCATTATAAATTTACTCAAAATCTTTCTAAAGTATAATAAAAATCCAAGTTTTATGGATTTGAAAGAGTTTTCATTTTATTTTATTTTATTAAGATATGTTATATTGTATGTGATATTTGTCTCAATTTCCTATTTCATGATTGTGTATGAAAAACAAAATCTTATAATCTCATTGTAGACGGTTGACCCTAAGATGTCCGACCCATTCTTTGTCGACATTTCTTCCCAAGAAGTGCATGGCAAACAAATACAATATATAATTCGGTAACATTTCAAGGAACGGGAAATTCTACCACCACCTTCTTAAATGCTCCAAATGCATCGGTTACCCTTGAAGAAAAAATTTGAGTCACTTTTTATTTAATCCCAATAGTCCAAGTGAATCCTCTCCATAACCTTTATCCTCCACATGTTTGAAGGCTAGTATACAAGAGGAAAACTGTAAATAAATAATACTCCTTCCTCTTCTAGTAAAGAAAATATAATACCAAATTATATAAATATAAGATATCTATAGTACTGTATAATATATATATATATATATATGACTACTTTAAGTATGTTATATATTATTGTGGAATTTTGTGTCAAACTTTTATAAGTGTATTATAGAAAATAATAATAATAATAATAATAATAATCATCATCATTAATTATGACATAATAATAACAATAAATTAATAATAGAAAAAAAATTATTAGGTCGTCACATTGATGAACTTAAATCATAAAGACTAAGATACCACTTGATGATAAGTTGGGGAAATTCTTGCACACTGTGACATGTGTAAACGTGTGGCTTGGATTGTAATGAACTTACCCATATTCATTATATTAAGTTCTCTTGTAAATTTAAGTTTTGTGTATTGGATTAGATGTTAATATCTCATAGGACATATTTAATACTCGTTTTTCAGAAAGTGTTAATCAATATTCCACTTGTTGAATATCTTTGTTGTATATATCTACATGTGATCTCTATGATTTTTGTATATTGGCATCTTGATGGAATTAAATTGTTTTTGGTTTGATAACCTCAATGTTTCCTTTATATACTTCAAAGGACCAGTTTTCACCTTCAGGTGTGTTGTAATAGGAGACTTCGTTTTATCTTGATATACGTGTAGTGTTTTTGTCAAATATTTAAAGACTTTGTCTAAACTTTTATAAAATATCTTATGTTGTTTTAGGATTTATCTAATACCTACTTCAAACTAGGTAAATTTTTAGACACATCAAATTTTGTTATTACCAAATTATGAGTGTCTTAGGCATGACTTTCATATCATTACTTGCCTCTTATCTTATAAAACCTCGTTTATACCTTAACACGATTGTGGTAAAATTTGATTATGATAAAATCCTTTAAGAGAAAAGTTTGTTGTAATCTAAAAGTTAAGTGTGAATTGGTATGGACATCTTGTCTCCTTCTTGCTTTATAGACAATTTTTATATTAGATGGTACTATTTTCACTTAAAAAAAATGTATCATGTTTTATTCAAACCTCATTCTAGAGTCTCCATGTTACTTGAAAGATGATGGCACATAGGGAGAAACATAAAACTCCTGAATGACCATCCATAAAAATGCATAATATACAATTCAAATGACAGTGTTAAGGCAAGTTCAATCTTTCATTATGATTTAACCTTTCATCAAGAAAAATTCACTTTCATCTCTCAAATTGAACCAAAATCTATGAATAAGACATTGCTTATGCAAGAAGAACTCAAACAATTTCAAAAGAATGACATTTAAAAACATGGTTAGTGAAACATATAAGATTATAAAAAATAAGGTTAGACTAGTGGACAAAAAAATACTCATAACAAAATTTATAAACTACACAAAAAATTATACAATAATCACAAGGCTAAAAGTTATTCATATTTTATTTACTTTTGTTGCTTACAATAATATGAATTTATATCAAATTGATGTAAAATGCACATTTTTTTAGTGGTGCCACTAAGGAGAAGTCTATATAGAAAAATTGATGTAAAATGCACATTGTTAAAACCTGACTCACTTGTTGAAAGTTGTCTTCATCTTCAAATCCCTCTTGTTGAAAGCTTGTTAAACCCTGTGCAAGTTCCAATTTCCGGTAAGTTTTGAAAACCCTAAACCTAATTTTAATTTTTTTATCTATTTTCAATTGGGTTTTTTTTATCGTCCCTTTTTTGTGCAATTTTGGTCATTCGTTGCAAAAGAGTGGTATTGATTGATTGGTAAGCACTCTATCACTACGTTTTGCCTGCCATGGTTATCTGTTCGTGCTTGTCAATGACATGGTCATTGATGGAAACCATGGGAGTAGTCAATTAAAAGTCCTCACTGTTTTGACATGTTTAGCTATCAGATTTTTTGAATGTGAAATACACATATTTTGGCTTTGCACTTATATGTATGTTTATTAATAGAAGGATGTAACATTGCATTTGTATCAATTTTTGGTTCCTTTTAAATGTAATTGAAGCGTATTTAAAGAGTGGTACAAATGTTGATGCAAGAAATGTTGTGAATTTTTGAGCAAGATGAAAAAGTGAAAAACACATAACATAGGTTAACACTTATTTGGCCCCTGGTTTACACTTACGTTTCATACTACACTTATATGTTTCTCACTTAAAAAGAGGACAACCCAGATGAATCTTTGCCCTGATTATTTTATCACTTTCAAGTAGAAATATTTTATGTTTTCACTTGATTTGAATCAATCTATGTTTACATTCTTTGCCTAAACTAGTAAGAACACATAGTTAACTAAACAAACGCAATTCTCATGGAAAAATGATACTTGGACTTACCATTTTTATTACTTGCACGATGGGGTACACTTGCCAAACTCTTAATACTATTATGGGTTACATGTATATTAAAAAAGGCAAGGACACCAAAATTATTCTTCAAAATGCTGTGAATTTTTAACCATGATGAAAACGTGAAAAACACATAACGTGTGTTAGCACTTATTTGACCCCTAGTTCACACCTACATTTCATACTGCAGTTATATGTTGTTCTCACCTAAAAAATGGACAAATGCTTTAGCTATTCATGATTACATGTACATAAAAAAGGCAAGGACTCCAAAATTACTGTTCAAAATGTTGTGAATTTTTGTCCTTGATGAAAAACTGAAAAACGAATAACGTGGGTTAACACTTATTTGGCCCTAGTTCACATTTACATTTCGTACTGCACTTATATGTTATTCTCACCTAAAAAGAGAACAAATGCTTTAACTATTCACGGTTACATGTACATAAAAAGGCAAGGACTCCACAATTATTGTTCAAAATCTTGTGAATTTCTTACCATGATGAAAAACTGAAAATCCATAATGTGGGTTCGCACTTATTTGGCCCTTGGTTCACACTTTATTTAATACTGCACTTGTATGTTATTCTTATAAAAAAGGAGGACAAGTACTTCAACTACTTATGATAACATGTACATAAATAAGACAAGGACTCCAAAATTATTCTTCAAAAGGTTGTGAATTTCTAACCATCATGAAGAAGTGAAAACCACATAACGTGGGTTAGCACTTATTTTGCCCTTGGTTCACACTTACATTGCATACTACATGTATATGTTATTCTCACTAAAAAGCGGACAAATGTATTAGCTATTGACAATTACATGTACATAAAAAAGGCAAGGACTCTAAAATTATTGTTCAAAATATTGTGAATTTTTGTCCTTGATGAAAAAGTGAAAAATGAATAACGTGGGTTAGCACTTATTTGGCCCCTAGTTCACATGTGTCATACTGCACTTATCTATTATTCTCATCTAAAAAGAAGACAAATGCTTTAGCTATTCATGGTTACATGTACATAAAAAAGGCAAGGACTCAACAATTATTGTTCAAAATGTTGTGAATTTCTTACCATGATGAAAAAGTGAAAACCCATAATGTGGGTTTGCACTTATTTGACCCCTAGTTCACACTTTGTTTAATACTGCAATTATATGTTATTCTTACCTAAAAAGAGAACAAGTAGTTTAGCTACTCATAGTAGCATGTACATAAATAATTCAAGGACTCCAAAATTTTCTTCACAATGTTGTGAATTTCTAACCATGATGAAGAAGTGAAAACCACATAACGTGGTTTAGCACTTATTTGGCCTTTGGTTCACACTTGTGTTTCATATTACACTTATATGCTATTCTCACATAAAAAGAGGACAAATGCTTTAGCTAGTCATGGTTACATGTACATAAGGCAAGGACTCCAAAATTATTGTTCAAAATGTTGTGAATTTTTTATCATGTTTAAAAAGTTAAAAACCCATGTCGTGGGTTAGCACTTATTTGACCACTGGTTCACACTTCACTATAAAAAATGATGTATATAATGACGTTTTTAATATGACGGTTAACTAAAAACGTCGTACTTTATATTATAATATGCCATTTTATCAATTATCAAACTATGTATGTATAATATGACATTTATAACCACCGCTTCTTACATCGTCATACTATTCATTAAAATTGTGACATTTTTTAACGACATTTTATATAAAACTTTAATTTTTACATTTACTAAAATAATTCCCACTAAATCCCTTCTCTATATTCTTCTCTCAAATTTTTCGTTTTCCACTTCCTTCTCTACCTAAATCCCACTCTAAACACCAAGTTCCACTGTTAGACTCACTGAACGCTATCGTGACGGAGATACACTCAACAGTTCAATCTGTTGGCTGCTATCCGTTGTAACCACTTCTGTCGCATTGTCCGCTATTCATTGGCTCACCTTTGGGTTCACATTCTCGTTCCCAATTCAGTTCTCGATTCGTTGTTCAGTGTTTGTTGTAACCACTTCAGATGCGTTCTCGGTTTGTGTTGTTCGATCTCCTTACGGTCTTACCTCATTCACATTCTTCATTTGTGTTATAGGGTTTTTTTATTTATTTTTCAATAGAATTTTCTACTGTTATTATTTAGGGTTCATTAGAAATTTAGGCTTCTTGAAATGTGTTTTAATTTTACTATGGGCACTACTAAGCCCAATATTTGCTATATAACGCAATAGACATTTGTTAGTGTTTCATCCTAGAAGTGCCTCTTTCTGGTTTGGACAAAGTTGTGTGATTGTAAATCATTGAGGGACCTGCGACACTCGTCTAGCTTAACATCTCATTTGCACGCTCACTTTGTCATTGTTTTTACCATATGAGAATTGTAGAAACCATAGCTAATTTGTGTGTGGGAAGAAAGTGTGAATAGAAAGGTGTTGAGATTCTTGTGATAGGTGTTATTAATTGTATATCCCTTTTGCTTATGTTTAAACAATACGTGAATGTTAAGTATTAGAGTGACAAATAAAAGAACATACAGAATATGAATTATTTCACCTTTCCAATCAAAATTAGAAATTACAAGAAAACATATACTTAATCACTGAAAAATGAAATCAAATCAAGTTTGGGAAAAATAATGGGAAATTTTGCTTCTTTTAGAAGGAAAAGTTAACCAACATATAGATAAAAAAAAACAAGGTAAAAAGGTTGTCTTCAAAGAGGGGATGGAATTGGAATGCATGCATATATTGTGTTTTAGACGAGAGAACCACTACCTGAGAAATCAACATGCGTAGAATGTGTGGTATTGTTCATGGGTGTATACTCAGTTTTTATGGTTTGTGTTTTTATGGTTTGCGTGAGGTCATTGGCAAGGCTTGATAGATCCATAGCTGGGCACGCAAAAGCTGGTTTGAAAGGTGTAACACGAGGCACAAATACTGAACCAAATATGATTTGAAAAAATTTTCGCATCTTTGGTCTCTCACTAGCAATAGGATGAGAGCATGCCAGCCATAGTTTCAGAATCCTCTCTGCCTTTTCAGCCACACAATCATTTCCAAGTCTTGGACAATATAATAGTCTTGCACATTTTTTCTAAAGGAGGCACCACCAACACTAGGAACTTCTTCATTTGTTTTTCAACTTCAATAGAGTGTGAATTCTTGATAGCCCTGGTGAACATTCACGTAAATCATGTCTTCATATGCCAACCCTCTAAAAAAGTAGAGCAAATTGCTCCTTCTAGAACTCCCTCCAAGATCTCAATAAAACCATATTTTGATGATTTGCTGCAAGTTGGAAGAGCGACAACCATATTTTAACATTTTAATTTTTTTTTTTGTGGAAAAGAAAATTTACCAAAAATAAAGTAAGGAATTTGAATTTTGAAGTTTCTTTTGTGCCATTTTTGGAAGGCTTAAAATGGAGTATATTAGGATCGAAAGTTTTAGCATACCTGAAAGTTATTTTTTTTATTCTTTATTTGATTAGATATTTTTGTCAATCAATTTTGTAGATAATTTATTTATTCTTTATTTGATATTTTCTTTGATTAGATAATTTCTTTAATTTTTGTCAAACATTGCTTGCTTATATTGCTTATAGGGAAGATGTTCCTAAATCTCTTTTACAATGGTTGCTGCTTTGGTACACCCGTATGCTAATGAGGTATAATTTACTTAAGAAAATTACTTAATCTTATTGTATTGTTTTAAAATTGTTCAACTACTTAAATTCTTTATTCATTCAATTCACAGGACATTCAAAGTGATGTACCGTCTCTAAATGATATAGGACAATCAAACGACAAAAGCAAATTATACATTTAATTATAGAATTGTAGTTCGATTTTTGACAATTATTTTTAATATAGTCTATTTTATGTTTTAATATTTCAACTCTTGCACTTTGATATTGTTGAGCAATCAATGAAATTTCATCTTTTTGTTCATTTTTGTTTGTACTCGCATATACTTTTTTAGAGTTTTATAATTTTTGTAAATAATTTTGTCATTATTAAGGACAAAATATATTAAATTACGAAATTAAAATATAGGTGGATAATAATGAATAATAAAATATTACTAAATTATGAAATTATAAATATAGGTAGATAATAATAAATAATAAAATAATTTATTAAATAATTATTTATAATATTGACATTTATTAATGTTGTAATATGATGTGAAATATGGCATTTGTAAATGTCGCTCTTTCCACTGGATTCGTTTTCCAGTAAGTAAGAAACGTCATTTTTAACTGACATAATTACCTCTTTAAAACGCCACTTTATACAATGTATAACATGGCGTTTGTTGCGGCGTTTAAGTACAAAACACCATATTATACTTTGTAGCGACAAGAATTATGACGTTTTCGAAAAACACCACTAGCATAAATAGCGACGTTTAAAAACATTGTTATTTGCAAAATTAAATGTCGTAACTTACACGATTTTTTGTAGTGCTTGCATTTCATACTGGACTTATATGTTATTCTCATCTAAAAAAAGGACAAGTGATTTAACTATTCACAATTACATGTACATAAATAAGGCAAGGAGTCCAAAATTATACTTGAAAATATTGTCAATTATGACCATGTTTCAAAAAGTGAAAAACACACAATTGGGTTAACGCTTATTTGACTCCTGGTTCACACATGCTTATCATACTGGACTTATATGTTATTCTAACCTAGAAAGAGGAGAAGTGCTTTAGTTATTTATGGTTAATACGCCAAATAACCTTTTCAGCCATTTACGGTTACATGTTACTGATAATGCGAATCAGTCACAATTAAGGTGGGACATGTATAATCAACATCGACAGGTAATGCACAATTCAAATATCGTGGGTTGACACTTAATAGCTTTAAACAAGGCACAAATTTACCTTCAACAACAGTCAAACTTTCCATAAACTGTTTTCATTCCTCTTTTGGGAAATCAAAAGTGTTGTACTCTATTGCATGAAGAATCATATCACGGTGAATATTTTTTGGATCCAGAACCCATTCACATGTTGAAGCTCTTCCTATGATGAAGAAATAGTTTGTCAATAGAACCTACTGTAAATAATTAACAATGGAATGCAATATAATATTTAGTAAAAATAACTTGAAATACTTCTAGAATGATGACCAAAACTTTACTCATTCACTCAACTTGTCAAAATGGTATTTTGTGAAGTATTGTTTGCTTGGGAACATAGTGTCCAAATACTTATACTTGGGTTCACACTTATTTACTCACGTGTTATGCCATATATATTGTCATAAATGCAGGAAATATCATGTTTACTTGAAAAACTTAAAGTGAACACTTACTTAGTCACGTATGCTAAGAGGTATCACAAAAGTGCAAAAGAAATCAGTTGGGTTGACACTTATTTATATTTGACTTTGCAAGTACTTCTGACAGTAGGTGCCTAAGTTTATTTGAAAGCCTTCACTGATTAAGGGGTTAGGATTCACTCTTTTCTTAATCGACAAAGGAATGCAGAAGGGACTGACTAAAAACACAGTTAACCATTGTATAATGATAGAGTGCTTACCAATCAACCAATACCACTCTTCCGCAACGAAGGACCGAACTACACAAAGAAATTTACGATAAAAACCCCAATTGAAAACAGACGAAAAAAATTAAAATTAGGTTTAGGATTTTCAGAACTTGTGGGGAATTGGAACTTGCACAGGGTTTAACAAGCTTTCAACAAGAGGGCTTCGAAGATGAAGATGAATTTCGACAATTGAGTCGGATTTCAACAATGCGGGATCCAACAATAAGGGTTTGAAGAAAAACAAAAAAGCTTTCAACAATAATAATATAGTCAACACCACCAGCAAGGGTTCAAGAGCTTCATGCGAGATTGAAGAAGAAGAGGAGTTGAAGAAGAAGAGGACTTTAAGAAGGAGAGGAGTTGAAGAGTCCTGAAACCCACTTTGTTCAAACCCCTTTCCTTTCTCTTTTCTCTCAGTTAAAAAAAAAAAAATACCCACTTAATTGTCACATATGGGTTGCAAGAGAAGTAGCCAAATTCTTTATGTTATTATATCATTATCAAAAAAAAAAAAATACTCACGCATAAAATGACTTCACTGTATCTAAGTAAGGATTCAAAATAGTAAATTGTACCATTTATCCTTAGATAATTGATCTACTTTTATATCTTGTAATGTTTAAGGATATTATTTATGTTGTTTATCTGTGTACACATTTTCAATCTAAGTTAAAAAAAATTTTGACTTAATAATTGTTAAACAAAATTTGCATTATTTTATTAGAATGGCTTTAACTTGATCTTTGTTTTAATACAATATAATATATTAAATGGATGAGTAAAGTTTTACTTTGTTACAGATTATATGGTCATTTAACACTTGTTTTAGTCTTTTAATATTAAGTGTATATTTTTTCTTATTATGATGTAGATACAATAGTGGAGATAATGTCCCATTAGATCACATGCATTGTATCAATATTTGATTAGACGGATCACTATTTAACAACTTTAACATAATTTTTTCTTTAATAATTTCTTTTTAATAAATTTGTTATTGTTTTTCTTATTCCACTAGCGGTTTAAATAGTGTTTTGAACAATGAAACCAAATATTTAAGACAATTTTAAAATTAGAGATATTTAAAGAAAAAACTAGTAGGAATAAAAAGAAAAATCCAATTATTTATCAAAGATAAATATTTTTTTTAATACTTAAAATAAAATGTGGATAATAGATAGATTCCCAATTCACTTCGGAGTGGATTCATTTAATTCAAAACGTACTTGATAAAATATATGGAATGAATCAACCCTTCACCTTATGATAACTTTGGTGGGTTCTTGTTCTTGATTACATTATGGACGATTTCAGTGACACCATGATGGCAACAATGAAACATTGGTATACAACAACATGATATTTTTCACCGAATACATTTCTCAAATCTTCATGTAAAATATTTCGGACCAATTGTACGAGGTAAAGATCTATTGTTTGTTATCTTTCTACTATTTGATTTAGCCTACCTTATCCTCTTCAACTTTTATGCCTTAACAATGAGCACAATTTCAAAATTGAACCAATAGGGATAGTGTCTCCAAACAGCACCTATTGTATAAACCACTTTGAGATATTGATGCTTAATTTGTTGAAAAAGCTAGTTGCTCAATCTTCTTTATAGGTATTCCTTTATAGTTGAAGTAGACTGTATATATTATCTTTCTTTTTTTTTTATAATAACTGAAAATTATAAAATTTTATAGTAATTATTTTAAAAATCATGTTTACAATAACTTTTAATTTATTGATAATTAATATCAAAATCAATTCATTCTTTTATTGAATGGACATTTGCAAAGTATTTTTCAGAAAGTGATTTAAATTATCACTACACATTTTACTTTGAGTATTTTTATTAACCCTTAAATTGTCATCGGGAGAGAAGACAAGATTGATTTGACCTAATCCCCTATAGAAAAAAAAGGGATTTGCCAATTCTTTTGAGGAATAACTCAATTATATTCCCAAAGCATATTAACCCTATCAGTTTTATTGGAGAACATGCTATTTTGCTTTCCCATTTCTTTAATTGTAAATTATACACAATGTTGTGGATGATATAATAAGGGATCTAAAAAGTACATAAAATAAAGTGGAGCAACACTTTTTCATTAATTTTGTATTTCTTGTTAATGAAAAATTGTATAATAGAATTGAGGATGATATGAGGCAAATAAACCAAATGAAATAATCAAGTTGATCAATGTTACATCAACTTGAAGGAAGACAACAAATCTTCTCCTTGAAATACTTGTCTGGAAGCATCCCCAACCTCGAATAAATCACCCAATGGCTTTATTATTAGTCTTCTTCATCAACTTCATGAAAAGGAAGTGGTACTATCTTCACTGCTCTAAACTTCCCAGCATTATTTAGATGCTCATTCTCCAATCTGCACCAGAAAAATATTATTTTTCATGATATGTTTTTGTGTAAACTTCACGTGACTGATACACAGTTTGTAATGGTAAAACAAATCTTGAGGTAAACTTAGTCTCAGAATGTTTTCGAACATCCTATTTTATAATATTGGTAACTGTTGGCTTGGTACCAATGATGTTGATAAGATATAAAACTTAAGATAGTACAAATTATAAAATATGAGTACTAAAATCATGTTTTTCAAAGACAGGAACTAATTTTGACATAAAATTTGAGAAACCTGGTTCGTATCAGACAAAGATTATGCATGTATGTTGTGTCATGAGTGAAAATAAATGCACTTTAACTCATTTACCTGAAGAAATTCCATAGCCCTCGTCTAATAACTTCAAGAGATGCTAAAAATAAGCATGTAACTCGATAATCAACATTTTCAAAACTTGAATGAAGAACAGTTTGCAACCAAGCAAGCCTCAGAACAAGATTTAACCCCTGCATAAATTGCCAAAGTTTTTCATGGTCAATGTGTGAAAATGGAAGGGTCCATATTTGCAAATAGTAATTAGCTCCTATTATGTGTGGTTTTAGTATCAGGCAAAATATAACCTTCTGTTGTTATCTTTTGTCCTTTTTTGATCTAGATTTGGAGAATCTCACTTTAATTTGTGTAATGGCCTTATCAGCATTTCTTTTGAGAATATGTTGATTCTCCACTTTGTGACATTTTATTATCATGAACACCCAATAGCATGGTTGATGTGTTGTTTGGTTAGATTACGATAATTAGCATGTTTGAATAATTTTGATGAGTGAAGGTAGCTTTTGGGTGCCAATTGTAAGGCAATGGTCCACACTACAGGGTCCTAGGTGAATAGATAGAGAGGGGCCTGACATGTACCATTGAGAAGTAGTAAATGGCTTTTCTGTGAAGCATTAATTCATTCCTTAACCATGGATTCTTGGAATTCATTTGAAGCAAACCCCAGTCTTTTACAAAGTCCCAGTACAATTGGTACATAGTTGCTGCACTTGACATGATCACCAGAACACAGAGCCACCCTACACTCCCATCTTTCTCATAAGCCACTTTGGCACCAGCTGCTAACATTGCTGATACATATTTTCCCAGATTCACAAGGTGGCTTGTTTGCCCTTCATCAAACCATCTCCTAGCACACTGCAAAACATCAGTTATAGGACACATCAGTTCTACCCTTTTGGAATGGATATCATGATATGCTTCAAAGGAAGAAAAGTTCAAATCTTTCAAAGTAAATTGCAGTATCAGTCCTTGAGGGCTTTTGAGATTACCATGACCCTTGTTTTCTAAATGGTTATTGCAGGATAATCAAAAGGGTAATGTAGCAGTCAAAGAGTATCATGAGAAACTTGGCTGAACCTAAACAAGTGTTGATGTAATTTACTCAGTGTTTTGTTTTACCTGCATAGCTCTCCAATAGTAGGGGAGAAATGACACTGCATAAGCAAGATCTCTATAGTGCTTTGTCCTCATGCAATATCCATAGTCCTGAGTTTTATAGCTACCAGTTATATAGTAACATGCCACGTACTCAAGGCTCCTGAGCATTGGCACCTGCAAAATAATGATACAACTGTTGAATAAATATTACATTTTTTCCTTAGAGTAAAAAGCTATTCATTAATGGTAATGAAAAATCTTCATACCTGACTACAAAGTTGATCAGCCATGAAAAAATCCAGCATGACAACCTGAAAAGAAGAGAGAAGCCAAATTGTTTCATTGAACATCTTTTCACTTTTTGGACAATTAGTGCTACTGTTTGTTGTGCCTGATGACATGATTCTACAATGATGATAGTGGGAAACACTACCTTGTAAAGGGGTGACAAAATTATGTTTCTTATCACACAAAGGAAACGGTAACGGCTTGACCGGTATATAATGTTGAAGGGACACACTAGTATTAATAAGAAGCCCTGCAAGTGCAGTAACAGTGTTAAATTTTCAGCTGTGCTTACTAAAGTATTAGGCCAAAAAAATGTAAAAGTGAATGTGATGTATAATGTATGATAAGCATATTTACCAGAAGTAGAAGTCCAGGAATGTCTTGTACTTTGGCATATGAATACCCTTTTGTCAGTAGAGTCAGATGAAGAAACGTAACACCAACCACAACACTCATTGCCATCGTGCAAATTAAGAATATATCTCTATACTTGAGTTCCTTGGTAGGGGCCAGCTCAAAAATGAAGCTGTAGTTTATACGAGTTTTTCTCCATGCAAGAATATTGCAACCATAGAGAAAGAAATGTAGGAACACAAGGCTGAACATGCTGCAAAGACATGACAGAACTTATTGATGTGCAAATACTATGCAAATTTGACTTATGTTTTCTGATGTAAGAACCACTTTTACTTACCTAAGCACAGGGTAGACGGTTTCCATGTACACAGAATTTTGATGTGGTCTGTACAAACCAGTCACATGAGCCATTATAGCATATCCCGCAAGAAGTGCCAAGAAGCATCCAGTAAATAGTCCTGATTTTGTTTGAAACATAATCTCTAATAAGTTATTTTGGAAGTAAGTAACTTTCTACACAATCTGCACTCTTTAGAGTAAAAAGTGTTTGAAAATTTTGTATCTATTCACCCCTTAAATTCACCTAGAATTAATCATTAAGGTCATGGAACTTTAAATTTGACTCTATTTTCTTGGTTTTAGCTTGCAAGCATGATCAAAATAGGTTTAGGTTTACCAAAACAAGGACATGATGAAACAAATGTTATGGTGCTGGTGTACTATAATTGCAATAAAGGAACCCACATAGGCATAATCTTGTTAGTGAAACCCACATAGGCACCATTGCCAAAGAGCCACTGAGATACTTCCCTTATATGTTTAGATAGGCTTTTTAAGTTTTATCCTTCATAAGGTTATGTATGGCTCAAATATGATTAATAGAGAGTAGCATGGGACCTGTACTTCCCATCCACTATAGAGTGGACCAGTTACTGCCATTCCTTTTGTGAACCTAGTGCATTAAAAGGTTCCTTATTGTGGTTTCTTTTGATACCAATGGTCACAAAGCACAAGACTAAAGATCTCTACCAAAATGGTTGACAAGCAAAAGACACAAAATAGAAGTTCAAGTAAAAAAGATCAATACTTGGCTGAGAGCAACTCACCAATGAAGAAAGTTACAGCATGTGATTCTTTGCGTTGGCTTGGTTTAAGGTATTTCATGGCCTTTCTTCGGTTTTCCTCAGCAAAATTTTTGATGAACAGTTCCTCAACTTCGTCTGCTAACTTCACCACCTGTCATTTCTCAGAGTAATAAGCAAACAAAACAAAGCCAGTTCAAAAAGTTAAAGAAACCCTTGTGCAAGTGACAGACAGCCATATCTAATTTTTATTTTGCATGATTCAAGGTCATCTAGTGGTGCACAAAATGAAACATAGGATTATTGGCCACTTGAGATTGTCGGTGACCATTCATGTGCAAGCATAACTTGTGGCCAAACTCTTGACATGATTTGATATGTATCACACATATTTTTATCAGTCCATTTGATGGAACTCAGATATTTTACTAGGAAGCAGTTTTAGTGTATGTCTGAGATTTACCTTATCTGAGCTACTGAAATAGGAACTCTCAACCACTTTGAGATAAATGGGAAGAATTTGTTTTTCTGTGACCTGAAAAACCACAAAGAAATGTTTTGTACTGTTTGTTTAGTACAACATAGTTGAAACCCAATTTGTAGCATCAACTTTGAAGCCTCTAATTCTTTACCTTATCAAACTTCTTCAGAATCTTTATAAATGCAAGCATGTTTAAGTTCCTGAAAATTGAACAAAACATAAGATTTTTCATATTAAATGGAATACATCTGTTAAGTTTATTAAACAAACATGCTTGAAAAACAAGTTTTGTTTTTTTTACCTGTAAACTTTGAGATATCCTAGGCCTTTGTAGAGCTCAATGAAACCTCCTTTGATCATCTTTTCAGCATGGTGCAAATTAGTTTTGTTCAGGTGCATGTTTCCACCTTCTGGACCACATTTCCTTGAAGACTGGTTAAGCAAATCTTCCCTGAGAAGGTAGCTTATGGCTGAAAAGGTTCTGGATGGTGTGGTCAAGGGAATGTTTATCCTCAGATTCTTCCCTTGGCAGTTGATCACACGGCCAGAAAGTGTTCTGAATTTACCATCTTCTCTTTTCATTTGCAAAGACTTGGCAAGTTCTTCTGCACCAGGGGAATCTGAAAATGGAGCCTCAATTTTCTCCAATTCATCTGTGCTTGTTGTGTCCTGCAGTTCTTCTTGCTGTGGTCTGCTCCTAACAGAGTCCTCCTCTGTTTCCAATGAACAGACTTTTAGACACACATAATTACTCATCACTTCTCATATCATGTTTCATGCATAAAACACAAAAAAAATGTTTAACAGTCGTTGTCATGACAATCGTTTTTGTTTGTGTTTCATGCTCATTTAGTTTGGTTAATTATAAAAGTTTGATTATATAAAGCAAATAAAGAAAAAAAACAGTAATTGTTCACTAAGGGTTTCACAAAACTCACATGAACTGTGTATATTTATTTCTGTGTAATATCATTTTATATTTCTAAATTTTCCAGTCAATGTTTATTTCCGAAAACCTTCATTTCGCTTTACTTTGGAGAAATTCGTGCACATGTTATTCCTACTGAATAGTATCACCGAAAAATGAATGAGTTGTCTTATCATCCAGTGTTGCTAGTTGTTATACGTAAAAGGTGACATGGGTGGATGAGTTTTTTTAAACAAATATTATTGGAAACTTAGAAAAATATGAGTTTAACAACAAATAGTTATCATGTTAATACATGTGTGCTAACATGAGGGAAATACTATTCAATATGATAGTTGAAAGAAAACAATTGCAATGAAATGAACTTGTGAATAAACATTCATTCATATGAAGGACATTGAATTATGTAAGATGAGAGAAACAAAGTTAGTTGTTTACCATTTGAGAATGTGCATGAGATAGATTGATCTTCCTTGGAGCCATGGGAAGAGCCTGCTTTGCTCTGCTGCTCCTTGAACGTGGTTTTGAGAATAAGGAGGATTTCCATTTGTTTTTTCAAGGAATCTCCTCTATCCATGAACTCTTTCTCCTTGGTTCTGTAGAACTTGTTGACCTTGTTTAGTTGCTGGTCCAGACATGCAAAAAATTCTTTGGTGGCATCAGTGTCAGAAAACTGATCTAGCAGTTCAGTCTCATACATGTCCCCATTAAAAGATGATGAGGCAAGTTTCCTATGGACCTGAAAAAGACCAAAAGAAGCATAAAAAAATGATAAAATTGAGAAAACTTTGTTTCTTATATGTGTGTCTTAAGAGAAAGATGGATTACTTGTATTGGTCCATGCTCTCTATGTTGGTGGCCAAATGGAGAGTAGTTTCTTAGTGATGAAAATATGTACTTAGGTAAAGAAGTGCTAGTGTTGTTGGGTGTGTTGTTGGTGTTATTAAAAAGATGGAGTTTTTTGAGGTCCTTCTTGAGTTGCCAATAATCAACAAAGGCCTCTTTCCATTCCGGAATGAGTTGCCCCTCGAACTGCTTTGAGAACTTCACCATCTTCTGTGTTTGTTGTTGGAAACCTCAGAAGGAAGAAGTAGAGTGTGTAGCTCTAGATGATGAGTGTGTTGTTGCCTTGTGAGTGCTTAAGGGAAACCCAAAATGACATAATATATGGAGTTGGAAAAGGTATTTTGATTGATGTTGTGGTACTGATGCTCTTGAGCACATTCTATAATATACTTAGATCCTATGCTTCTCCACTTGAGGATTTGGCATGTACAATGGCATGCCTCACCGGAAAGTAACCAAACCACCACGGGTTAGGATCACTCCTCGGCCAACATGTCTTCATGAGGATTTTGAAAAGGGTGGCAATTTAAAGTGGTTCTGTCCGAGAAGGGACAAATTAGACTATTCAGAGATAGACAGAGGATGACCAAGCTTTTCCAATTCATAAAGTTTGCCACAATAATTCACTAGCAAAAATCAGAGTTATTGTTGTTGCTGATGTTGTTAATATACAAACTGTCTAGGTAAATTCAATAGTCTCATATCACTTAAGAGTCGATATCAAGAACAATTAAAATACTCTTACCTCCTCTCACCCCAAAGAACTGTGATGAAGTTTCAGACTAATACCTTGGATGTGATGATTGATCTTAGCGATGTCACTTCACAGACTTGGAATTGAAACGCAAACAAACAATCTAAGGGCATTTCTGATTTTTGATATGGATTGTATTTAGTGTGATTGTTTGGTATGTTAAGTCAAGAATTTGTTGAATAGTTAAAAAGCGAAATATATTGGCTAAATTATTTGCTAGCACACAAAGGTGTTCTCTAATTAGCCCAACCTGATTTCCACTAATTCAGGATAACTAAAAGCTTTTCACAACTTCTCCACTTTCATTAAGCAACCCCTTTTGTTTAACTGTAAAGTTGAGTCCATTCCTCACATATAAACCAAGAGGTTGCACTCATCACTTCAAAAGCATCACAATTTCAATTTCGTCAAGTTTTGGCAATTGAGTTCTAAGAGACCTTGATTGATGAGTGGCAATGAGAAGTCAATTTTGTAGCACAGAAAACCATAGGGGAGAACATGACCACCTCTTGCTTCCCTATTTCCGTGCCAAAAAGAATATCTGCAAAATATATGGAAAAAGTAGCATACTGAAATTTTATAAATCCAACACGTATTTGCACACTCGTAGTGCCAAATCTTCTTTAAATTATTACTGCTATAGATTAGGTAAGTTCCAACACCTGATGTTGGAATCTTTGTACAAGGGAATTAGTAGATAAGGCTCACTTTAATACGCGGTTTTGGTATGGAATAATTCCTCCATCCTGCATGTCCAATGTACTTAGGATAAGCAGCATATAATAGTGTGATGACATATCTGATGAGGCTGGTAATATATTTGGCATACCAGTATCTTGCTAATAACAATACTGAATTCTGTGTTCTATTCCTTGGTTCTAAACCCACTATCTACCCTACTTGTAAACATGATTGGACCTTCAATGAAAAAGCTACAAAAACTGTAACATATATGTACCCTTTCCACTCCTTGTTCTCTCCTCAGACTCACACCAATTTGGATTGAGTTAACGAGTTTAATGCACATAAGAGATTTAGACCACCTTTAATTATAAATCTTAATGCAATGAATTTATGGATCTTATTCAATTTTCTCATTATTTACTTCCTGGAACTTGAACTCACAATTAGATTTCTTAATATTTAGATCATGTAATATTTTCTCATGGAACAAACAAACAAACAAAGGTGCCATCTTTTCAGTTTTCTACCAAGGCATGGATTGCAAAATCACCATTATAATTGTGGAGAACTGACAGCGCCCTAAGATGGGTGGCTCAAAGATACGCCATTTTTAGGTTTTCTTTTTCTTTTTCCATTTGGGACCCTCTCATGCATGAAAAGATATTTGCACAGAACAATACAGAGAAATAAAAAAAAGGAATATTATGAGTTTTGTTTAACACTTTGCAGAAACAATATAAAGGATGATTAAGTAGGTTCATAAGCATGAATTGAACAAACTGACTAACATACACAGTTAAGGAAAAATGTAACAACTCAAGCATCATGTGCAATAAATATTCTTTGTCATCTTCATATGTGAACACAACTTGGTGTCATCTCACTTAAATTTGTATAAGCTGAAAATATCAGCATAAGCACCCCAATTTACATGCCGTAACAAAAACAGTAACTCTTAATTAGAAAACTATAATAAGGTATAACTCCTGCTTATAATACTGATCCTTATATAAGAAGAATTGGCATGGAGAAGTTGATTAAGAAGGAAACGTTAACCACATATATTAACTTTTCTACTGTTATAGGAAAATGGTCTGATGCAAATAAGAGAAACATGTATTTCCACGTGGAAAAGAAAAAGACATGCGAGGGTTCAGGCGTGTGGCACCAATGACAGGCCATGAAAATGATGGTCTGATTAGGATAGCATATAACATTTGGTGCGCCCTAGAGCCTCTACCCAACTCATCAGTGTTTTCATTCATATGCATCGTTATTTACATTATCGTGTTACCACATACTACGTTTTTTTTACACACAACACCATGCATTTGACCCTACATGCTTTTTGATCTTGACCTTTATTTCAGCAACGTGGGCCTGTCACCAAAGCATGTCTACCAAACAGTACTGTTGTTCTTGTGTTCATTGCATAATTCTGCACACGCAGTTATGGAGTTTCAAAGTGTTAATAATGGAGGAGATTATCATAGTAAATGTGAAATAAATTTTAGTTGAATACTTGTGTATTATGAGAAGGGAATGTTTCATAATCACAACAAATTCACAATTTACTCACTTTTGTAGACTTACATAAAGTGCTCACATTTGATCAAAAAGTACTAAACTATTAATCTTCTCTTCTCTTGTTATTACAAGCAATATATTTTAATTCAGAAAGACAATAAATGATAACAAAAAACTTATCGGAAGGTAAACCATCATGAAGAAACTTCTCAAAGTCTAACTCCTTCAATAATGTGAAAACATGTTAAATACACAAGAAAAAACCTTGAATTGTATATTAAAAGTTTTTACAGGTTATCTATATATAAAAAATGTTTAAGAAAACTTATTATTTTGAAAACTCTCATTCTTTTATTAGTGCATGTTTTATAACATGCAATCTAAAAAAAATTTAAGGAAAGAGAATTTATATTGTAAATATTTATATTAGTTCATCCACAAAGGCAAATCGTGTTTAGTTCTTGATCAACTTGTTCAAGTTTTACTAAGCAGACTAACATTGAAAAGACAAAAGCTGACATTGTTTGAACCTCAACCACCTTGACTAAAACAATCCAAGTATTATTTGAAAAATCGACCACTTTTGACTAGAAAGCCAAATATTATATGGAATGCGACCATTTCTGGCTACAACCTGAGTGCAAAAGTTGGTCTGACTCATACCTTTTACCACCCAAACTCAACGTTCTGGCTAGTTATTTAAATGATCCAGTGCAAAAGTTGCAAAGGTCTAGTAGTAGAAACACAATTTTTATATTTGAAAGAGCTTTTTAATTGCTTTTTATTGTAACAAGCTTTGCAAAGAAGATGAACTTTCCAAGAAAGAATGGGAAATCTTCGGATGAGGCTTTTATTTGACAATTTTGAAACATACTTTGAGTTTAAATTCACAAGGATTTTGCTTAATAGATTATATTTGAGCCTTTCAATGTGCAAAAGATTTTTAGCTAACACAAGGAGAGAATTTCAAAAGAGCCAAAACTTGAAATCGTACTTTTGTCGACTCCTCCAAAGGTGACCTTGCCTTTGTCACATCTTCGCAAATTGAGGAATATAGACTTTGTGTTCGTCATGTGCCACAGGTCAAGATTGAAATGTTTAAAGAATACTCATGTTAAGTCAAGAGTTGTTGAAACAATACAGAGTTTTTAGTCAGAAGTGATTAAGTGTCAAAGAATACTTGGTGGATTAGCTAGAAAAGGCTACATTTTGAAATAAAACTCGTAAGGGGTTAGACAAGAGTGACTATGTTCTAAAAGAATACTCATGTGTGCTTTGTGGCAGTAATTTTCCTAGTTGGAGACTAGTTGGCTAAGAGTTGAACGTAATCTACAGTATAAGATAAATTAGTATTAAAAATACTGAGTAATTTTTCTTCCATAATCTATTACATTGCATGTTATTTTGTTTTTGTTAAATACACCTTGAAACTTTAATTACACTTGAATCATAACCATGGTATTTCCTTTGATTTCAACATTACTATCTTATCTTTAATGGATTTTGAGCCTTCCAACACTTCTTGAGTTGATCATGATTCTAACGTCCTTTTAACCATTACATCACAAAGCTACACAAATGATGACGATTCTTAATATAGTTGTTGTCATGCTAGAGCATCAACTACGGTTTAATCAAAAGCCTATGTTGAAAGTTAGCCAAAAGTTTAATGAAAGATAATTAAAATGCATATAATTGTTGCAAGAATTATTGTTGTATCGAACATAAAAATTGAAGGTTAAAACTATAACTATTGTTATATGTGAATATATACAATGGCAGTTAAGGGTCCCTGTGAATCTATTTTTAAAAACACTTCTGGTATCATTGTAAAAAGAATATTTTCATCATTGTTAAAAATCCTCTTGCATTGGTGTTTCATGAATATAAAAATAATATTCAGACTACCATAAAAATATTTGGATAATCTTTTTATTATATCTATTGGAGATATCACATATCTCTATTTTTGGAGTGTAGCTTATGAATTTGTTGAACACTTATACTTGATAAACATTAATTTTGTGATGAAAGGTAAGTAATATCAAAACATACAAGTAAGGGTGGCAATGTGGGCTTAACCAAAAAATGCGGGGCATGCTGAGATATTGAGTCTACTAGCCTGTAAAATGTCCAATAGCCTATGCGAGCTGGCTCGCGACCCGCATAAAAAAACTTGCACTTATGTATATTAATTACTTTCCTTCTAGACTTCTACGTGAATGTTCCAAATTCTTGTAAGAGTGGAAAAGACAAGTGTTATGTATTTTTGAATGTGCTAAAATTTGAAGAATAAATCGTGTTTGTTGTAGTACGAATATGAATATAATGAAAATGTTGAATTATCAATTTATCATTCAACTCCTCAAAGTCTTTGCTTAATTTTGTGAACTTGTTAAAGTTTCCCAATTTGTTGAACATTGAAAGCTTTATCATAATTAAAAAAAAACATGCCAACTCGTGGTCCTGCGGGTCAAAAAGAATATGCGACGGACCAGACTTTTAGCTTGTGTTTTCTTTACGAGAAGAGCCAGCCTGGCCCGCCATGTGCATTCCTAGTGTGGGATAGGCTTAAATGGGCCATGCTGACCCACATTGTCACCCTTACATTCCAGTCATCTTAGTATTTTTCTATTAATAGGCTCATTTGATTTGGATAACTTCACTTAGTGTCAATTAGTCTTAAAATTAAATGTGACAATATTAATTAACCTTGTAATTGTTGCTTTTAAATGTTGTATTACAAAATATTTTGTTGTTTTTCAACAAAACGCAATTGTTAAACTTAGAAGCATCGGCTTGTGTTAGAAACACATGAGAAAACATTTGCAAATGGTTATATATAATAATTTAGGATAGTTGGCAAAACAATATTGCTTTTGCATTACTTAGCTTGTACTACCCTTTTAAATATGCTTTGACACTTGAATTACACTTTTACTTATTGATATGTTGAATAAAAAGGATTTGGACTTTCATGTTGGACCATGTGTTTATAATCATGTTTTTTATATTGTGTGAAGTAAAATAAATTCTAATTAATTAGATTAAGTTTGGGACAATGTGTTTGATAATTGGTCGAATTGAGGTTAGAGGTAGTCATAAAATAGAACAATCATTGAAAAAAAGTTACACATATGATGATGACTATTCTTAATATAATTCTTACTATATGTGATTTTCAACTACGATTTTATCAAGAACTATTATTGAAAGTCAAACAAACTAATAAAAAAAAATTAGAAAAGCATATCACAATGACTATTACAAAAAATGATGTTGTATCTCACTCATAGTTAAAACTAGAACTACCATCATATGTTAAAATACGAGAGCAATTAAGAATTCTTGTAAATCTTTTTAATTATTGGCAATTATAGAACAATTGTATAAAGACTATTTTATTTTATTTTATTGTTTGGATAAAGTATTTTAACACCAAGTTGAAAAACCTATTTAAATATATATCAAATAATTGTTAAAAGTAAAAAGGTATCAATATTGATGATCATTTGTAGTCGATCTTAATATGTTATTTTTATCGAAGTTTATCAAGTTTTTTTTTTTGTTTTGTTTTATATTTGCAAAACTTCTACTCAATTTATGTTAAATGAGATTATTTTAAAGTTATGAAATTATAGATAGGTCATATCCAAGTAAGATAGCACCAATAAAGCTCATCCAAGTTCATGTCGAGTTAAGTTGGTTTTGGCCCAACTTGAGACAAGTAGGCCTATACCTTAGTCGAGTCAAGCGGGCTTAGACCTAGGTCAAGCCGAATTGGCTTAGGCCTCCAAATCCAAGTTGGGCCAAGTCGGTTCATACATAGGAGGAAGTGGGTCAAGGCAACCTAGATTCAGTTTGTTAGAAGTGGGTTGATGTTCATCGAAGTCATGATTAACAAACATTAAATTGTGTTATGCTAGGCCTAGATCAGTCCTAGTCTAATTAAGATCAAGTCAAGACTAGCCTAATCAAGAGTTGGTCGAGCCAAGTCAAGTTGAGTTTGCTCAACCCAAGAGGAACAAGATTAACCTGCGCGAAGTCAAGTCAAGTCAAGTCAATTTGAGCGAGTTGAGTTGAACCAAGTTGGCTTGTACCTAGTTTAAACTTTGAGTTGAGACGATGCAGGTCCACATTCATTTTAGTTAGAGCCAAGTAACGTTCAACCTTGTTAGGCTAGGCCTATGTGGTCCTAGTCCAATAAATATCAGGTTGGGCTAGCTTAATCAAGACTAGGTCAAGTGGAGTCGAGCTGAGTCGATCTAGGCCTAGTTGAGTTGAGTTGACTTGAGTCAATTAACCAAGTTAGACCAAACCTAGGTTGAGTTAAGTTGGCCTTGCTCTAGGTTGAGCTATAAGTTACTCTAGGTTTGACAGATTGAAGTCAACTTAGGCTTGATTAATTTGGATCAATTTCACGTCAAGTCGAACCAAGTCTACTCGAATCTAACTTAAGCCGAATCGACCTAGACTCATATCAATCCAAACTATGAAAACCATAAATTTGAGAATGTGAAGAATTTCAATATTTTACCTTTTAGGTTTGAAATTCTTTAGTTTTAAACATAATTGCTAGAATTTCAATTTCTTTCAAAATTCCTTATTCAAACAACATACTTTAACACAAAGTATTTCAATTTTTCTAAAGAAACACATTATTCTCTTAAAATACCTTATCCAAGTACATTTGCTTTTAAAAAAAGTTGGAAAAACACAAATATAAATTAATAATGGTTAAGTTCAATATATTTTTTAATTAATTATTTATTTCGACATATTCGCTTAAACTTGACAGTGAATAAATATTGACCAATATTCGTTTTCTAATACCTATTAAATCAAAGTTAGTTTATAAGACATTAAAATTCGTAAAGAAAAAAAGTGAGGAGATTGTGTAAATTTATGACTTTCACCTATTCAATGAATTGTCACATATATTCGATGCTTCCATGACCTATATTTCATCACCTCTGAATAAATCCCGAATGGTATTTTAGAATATGATGCCACAGCCAGCACCCCTTTCCTCTGCTATGTATCCGTGCATTTTTTATTTCTTCTCAAAACAATAATTTATGCATTAGATGTACAAACTTAACTCGTACATGCACATAACCATTATACTATAAATTTCTTAGAATATGATTCTCCTGTTTATGGTACAATTAATAAGTTAAAAAGGTTATTGTTCATTAAACCTAAAATTCTTGAGAAAAGGATCATCTGACCGAATATTCTACTAATTAATTAACTTTTACTCAATATTAATTTTGAGTGCATTTTATTAGACCCATTAGTTATATTTTTTAGTTTTGCAAGAATCTCCCAACAAAACACAATACAACAAGATCTTGAATCTTAAAGATCTGATATCATCAATATTTTTACCATAATCATTGTACAGATAAGCTTTTATATCTAAGATTGATAATAAATTTCCTCTTGTTATTAGTTTAGAGTTTTTTTTTTTATAGTATTAAGGGAGTTTGTTTTGTATGTTTATGTGCATGAGTTTAGTTTGATATTCCCATTTTTTTATATTTGTTTTTCTCTTTTTTTAAATGGATTGCTTCATGTGATGACGTATACTTGTTGATCTTTGGGGTGTCCACCCAACTTAGATGTCAAAGTTTGCAAGTAATGATGTGTAACATAATATTAAATAATAATAAAATATATCGTTTAAACAACTTGGTGTAATTCTTGTGACAAAGTAATTTTGTATAAATATTTACGTGTGTCTCTTCTTTCGTACCTTTTCAAATGACATATTGTTCATTACATTTTAATTTTCTAAGAGTTTAAAGAATGTTTGATATATATATTTGTACCCTCCGGATAAAGGATATATGCATAAAGATAATGTCATTGTAAGAAGTTAGGTGAGGGTTCGGGTCATAGAAGAATGTCTCAAATGAACCAAGGTCATAGTAAGAAGTCATGTGATGATCCAAGATATGGAAGGATGTCTCCAATGGACCGAGGTCATAGTAAGAAGTCATGTGATGATCCAAGATATGGAAAGATATCTCCAGAAGGCCGAAAAACATTATAGAGTAGCAAGATATGATGAATATTCAAGAAAATATAGGAGAATCTTAATTAATAAAATGTTATCTCTCCCATATTCGATAAATATAAACTGAATCAGGGGATATTGTCATTATTTACTGTTGATTATCTTTTAGCTAAATTATTTAAGAAGATATGATTTTATATATTGACAAAAAATTGTAACCGATCTACCTATAAATAAGAATGTTACTCCCATAACCAAGGGACATAACTATTTTGGTTTAAGTGTTAATTGTTAAGGTCGAGATATTTCTTTACATTTGTCTTCGGAGTAAAGTTCCATACCTTTACTGAAATAATATTTCATTTCAAATATTTGTAAAACTTGTTTAACAACTTTATTTAATTTGATTTAGTGAAAAATAATCATATTATTATGAAAAAAAATTCATAATTCAATTTACTCTACTCTTAAACTTATTCTATGTTTTTAAAATTTTGCTGATAATATTGAGGAATTGCTTTTAATTTATCTTCTCATAACCTCTAAATTTAACTATCTATAATTTAATTATACACATATTTTAAATATGTTAATTTTACTTAATCATTCTTCTTTATTATTTTTAATTAAGAATTTAAGTGAGAGTTAGAAGTTCTTGGCCATGTAAAAAAACTTACAAATAGTATCTTGAAATTCATTAGGACTTTATAAATAACTTATTGATGTTAAAATTTTCAAAGTATTTCGTTACAAAGAACGAGTGGTATTAGAGTTGTTGAATTATTTGAGTAAGTGGCTTGAATAAGTACAATATAGAGTGAATGATGAGTTTTAGGTTCATGGATTTCCTTATATTAAAAAAAATGTCACGTTGAAGTTGTAACGTTCTATTTATAAATAAATTTAATTAAATGAAACATCACGATGAATAATATAAAGAGCAAAGTCATGGAATATAAATGTCACTCCTTACAGTTATCCAGAATATACTAGGAAGGAAACCAAGGCATACCACGATGCCATTAACAAGACAAGATAAAAGTTTAACAGTATCCAAAATACATGCTCAAGGAGTAGGATAATACATAGGTCATGGCGCCTTAAAAGAAAACTTGGAGGAAGGGGATCCAACCCAAGATAAGCTACGCAGCGGAGTTTCCATCACCCTAATGACCACGAGGAGTTCCCACATATGCTCACATCAATAAATTAATGATCATCGCAAAAGGAGAAAACCACACACAGAGCACACAAGCAAACATAAAGGGTAAGCTAGAGTGAAAAGGGTTTTATCATACAATTGCATACAATTTAAAAGACAAAGATACATAAAACAACCAAGCATGTGATGACCAACAAGCAAGACTCTGAGACTCAATTATCTGGATACATATAATTAGTCAGATTCACTGGATGCTTGCACTTATGGTGGCCTCTACTGCTTCGTAGAGTCATTGCCAATGGGTTTCACCCTACCACACACAAGGTTAGCCTTCAAACATCTAAGGCCATTATCCTGCCAAAGATTAGGGCCTCCTACTACTCTCACCACTTGAGTCAGTACGCTCTACGTGAGATTAACTGACTCTTTAGAGTTTCAGGATGCAATCCTTACTTGAATCCTTACTAAATTATATAATGAGGCACTACCACGAAACCTCCGTGGAATTACGTCCTAACCATGAGGCACCACCATGAGCTTCCACTAAAAGGGGTCATGGAATTACGTCCTGACCATGACGCACCACCATGAAATCTCACCAAGAGATTTATTGAATTATGTCCTGACCATGAGGCACCACCATGAGATCTCACAAAGACATTCACGGAATTACGTCCTAAACCATACCAAAATCATGTTTCACCAACCAACATAAAGTTATCATGCATCAATCTCATGCCCATAAATATATATATATATATATATATATATATATATATATATATATATATATATATATATATATATATAACCAACTATCCAATCATGTTCGATACGAAGATCATACCAAACTCATCAATTTCATCCCATAAACCATTTAATACATGCATAATCACCCAAATCATGCTTTAATAGAGCAATTCAAACAAAACTTGTGATTATCAATCAAGAACAGAGGAGAAAACAGTATCTGAGCACTTCCTTGCTCAATTCTCGTTCATGCAAGAGAGGTTCTCTCGCTTAGGCGAGAACTCGAGCAGTGGAACAGTGAGGTTTTTCGTGTGTTCTCGCTTAGGCGAGACCTCTTCGCCTGAGCGAGATGTCTTCTCACTCAAAACGTGAGCTCATTGCCTGAGCAACAATGCAAACCAAAACCAAAAAGGGTTCTAGGTACTCTCGCTTAGGAGAGACCTGCTCGCTTGGGCGAGAATATCAGGTTCATGCACTGTTCGCACAGACAAGCCAAGAAAATAGCACTAGGCCACAACCAGTTCAATCTCATACAAGCATAAACATCAATCAAGCATTTTAAATCAAGAAACAGTAGCCAAATATCAACATATTACAAAATGCGAAAAAAAACCCTAGCTTCTCTTACTTGGAAAAGACTAGCAAAAGACTCAAACACCCAAACAATTGAGCACAGTAGCTCTAGGAGCAGATTCGTGAGCTGGAAAATACTGGCACAGATAGGAAATGAGGTTATTAAGATGAACCTCTGTTGGACCACGAAAATGGAGCTAAAGAGGAGAAGATATGGGTTGAAGATCAACTTACATGGAGTAGTAATGGGGTTGAGCTAGCTTAAAGAGAACTAGAGACCAAACCCTAGCAGAGCGTTGCTGTAGTTCTAAAAGGGGAGGAGGGAAACTGTTTTTTTTTTTTTTCTGAAAGTGGACAGAAATGAGAAGGTTAGGCTGGTTTATGGGTTTTGACACCCTATGAGTCAACCTTAGGCTCAAGAGACCAAGATAAGTTCTTAAACTTTATGGCAGAATTAAGTGGGCCATATAAAGTAAATGACAATACAATACTTAACTGAAATACTCATAATAAGAAAATTGTTGGTGGTCGAAGAGAACTGTTCTAATATAGAAAAATCTAGAACATGAAAAAAATTGTTAGAAATTAAAATGTGAATTAAAATAAATAACATGAACAATATATAAAAAAGTCCTCAAATCTATTTTCTTCAAATTTTAGATTGAGAATAAATCTTTTTAATCTGTTTTCCGAAATTAGTCATAATTTACTCGCATTGAATCTATGATATGTTTCTCCTTAAATACCCAATAGAATTTTCCATCTATATTTCATATTATTATTTTATCTAGACACAGGAGTATTTATACCCGAGAATGTTTCGGTATAACTACACACGTTGTCGGAACAATTAATTTATGCTGATATTCGATTCCCACCACATCCACAAACTAGTAAAACCAGCATTGTTACTGTTTCGCGAGCTGAATTTCGTACCCTTTATACCAATGACTGAACTGAGATGCTACTGTAGCAGTTTAACCTATGTTAAATAATATTATCCTTTTTCCTAAGAATATACGCAGCCTGATTTAAATTAAAAGATATTTAAATACGGAACTTTAAATCTAATTTAATATTATAAAATTGACTTGTAAATATTTATATATTTTAAATTTATCTTATTTTTAATTTTAATTAATATGAGATTTTCAACATCACTTTTTAAATAGAGTATATATATTTTTTTAAATAGAGTATATATATTTTGAGTAGGATATTTGACATTAATATATATAAATGTATATATATTTTGAGCATCAGATTAATGATCATCCAATAATTATGTTGAGACAAATGTCTTGAAAATAAGATTAGATATTAAATGGTAATTCGATATCAATGTTGATCTAACAAATAATAAAATTTCGTTAAGATAAGTTTTGGATGACTCCGTTACTATCTTAAAAGATGGATTTCAAGTTTAACTCAACAATATAAATTATTACTTTTTAAATTTGAATAATTGTTCATATTAAAATAATTATATATTTTCAGTTTTAACATAAAAAATTAGAAATTATTGTCGTCATAAAAGTACTAATGCTTCATCGATTAGATATTTCATTGTTAAGTATAAAGAAAAGTATTTAAAGTATCGAAAACAGGAACGTGTCAAATATATATACGTGGTCCCTAAATTGAAGTATGGGTGTATCATAACTCATTACAAAAAAATCATATACTCTTTCATCATTTTAGTAACTGCTCTTTCAAATTTAAATAATTAATCAATTAAAAAAAATACTCATTATATAATAATCATTTACTCTTTTATCATTTTAATAACTATTTTTTTCAAATTTAAATAATTACTCATAATAAAAAAATAATTTACAAAAACTATTTTAGTAACTACTTCTTCTAATTCAAATAATTATTCGTTATAAAATAATTATTTTCTTTTTTATCATTTTAATAACTACTTTTTCAAATTTAAATAATTACTCATATTAAAAAAATTATTTACACAATATTACTGTTAATATTTATTTCAATAATTGAAATTTATTTTATTTATATTTATATCTATAATTATATACATTTTTGTTTTTTCAATTTTATTCTTTTAATTACTATTTTTAAAATTTAAATAATTTATAAATATTTAAAAAATACGCATACATTATACTATATAAATTCATTTTATCGATCTCTAACGATATACATTATATGCGAAAGTGATATTTGGTAGTTAAATTATAGAAATTTTTGTGATTTTGTCTGGTTTGACGTGGATAAGATTTGAAGAAGTTGCTATGAATTTTCATTATCCATGCTGCAGACATGAAGGTTGATGCTTAAGTACCTGGGCATATACGCATTTCTTAAATGCCACAAAGGTTCTGTTCTACCATATATGACTTACATTTGCACAACACTACATTATTTGCCACCATCAAGCTTACTACCCAGTATATGCTCTATTCTTTGCATGTGATTATGTATTATATTAATATTTCTGTTAGTGTTCAAATAATGCCTACCATCACCTTCTGATTCCCACACAGATGTTACAAACCATTCAATTTCTAAACAGAATACATAAATGCCCACGTTGATGCTGACGTTTAACATCAAATACATAACCTACTATAAACTATACCCTTTATTTAATTTAATGTGAACTTCTTAGGGCCATTGATGTGTATGTTAGAGAATATAAGCCTAAGTTTCTGTGTATTAATTAACAAAACTATTTATTTCAGCACATGGTGTCACTTCCTAATTTATTTATTTTGAAAAGATTGATGTGTGAAGAATCAAAATAAAAATTTATCCAATCTCAAATTGGGAGATAGATAAAACAAAATGTAGAGGATTCTTAGGAGCACCACCATATGTCACAACGAGATCTACTCAAAAGTAATAGAGAAATTAAGTTTAACTATATAATCTCTATATTCCCACCAAGAAATTTGTATACAACATCAAGATAGACATTTTTATAAATCGTCTGAATATGATGCTTTATTTGTATACAACTAGAAATTCCAAAATTGTTATTGACAATTTGTAAGACCCTCTTTTTATTTCTGCTTCCTTTTAAGGGTTGTCCTACAATAATGGGCCTAAAGGTCGGTTCATAGGATAAAAGTCTTCATGTTGCCCTAATTCCACACTCACTCTCACTCTTGCAGAAACTCAGCAGCCGTCACCTTCCCCTTCCGCACTAAAGCTCTGCTAGGGTTAGCCTTGTCGTCTCGATCTGGTCCGCTCAAAGCTCACGTTCCACTTTCTGCACAATGTAAGTGACCCTAAAACCTACTGTCCTTACTTCCCTTTTCGTATTCCACCGTTTAATGTTAGTTGATGACCCTGTTCTTCCTACTGTTCCGTTGTTCTGCCAGTTCCCTGTCCATCTCTCGAACTGCTGTGCTCCAGGGTCCAGTGTCGAGACCTATACGAACCCATTTCCAGGTACGGGAAGTTAGGGTTTCAAGTTGAGTCGTCTTTGATCTATTTTTGAGCTCGTTGAATATTTGTATGGATAAAATTGTTGTTTGTGGTGTGTGGGATATCTTGTATGATCGGTGGGTTCGGAACTATAGCTGCTGCAGGTGAAACAGTGGCGATACCTGTTAATCTCGCCCAAGCGAGCCAGTCTCGCCTAGGCGAGACAAACAGGGATTCGCCCAAACCAGTTTGCGCGAAGGGTCGCCCAGGCGACCCGCTCAAATTTTTGAGCGAGCAAACATCTCGCCTAGGCGAGAGGGGTCTCGCCTAAGCGAGATCCCGCGTTAGTTTCTAGATGCTCTTTCGAGCCCTCGCCTAGGCGAAGGGGGTTCGCCTGAGCGAGCTCGCCTCGCCTGAGCGAGACCCCTCAACCTGAGCGAGGTGCTGGGCGAGACAATGCTGTGATTGGATGTTTGTTTGTTCCTGAATGGTTTGTTTTGGTTGGGTATGAATGTATGATGAGCGATATGTATATAATGGAGTATGAGGTATACGTAGTATGATTCTTGAATTACAAATGATGGGTTTGGTATGAAAGTTGGCATGATCTCTACATGACTTGTATATGATGAGTTGGTTACATATGTATGTGTGTGGGGCCACAAACTTGGCATGAGCAATGATGAATTTTGGTGGTTGGTAAAGCTTTGGTATGGTTGGCATGAGGAGAAACACCTCATGCATGATCGAGAATAACGAGTTGGTAATGATTCAACATATGAGAAATGGAGATTTGTTATGGGTTTTGGGTTGAAACCTTATGTGCAACGTATGCATAAATCCTTGGTTGTTTATATATGTTGGTCCGTGTCAGTGCATAATTCCTTGGGGTCTCTAGGTGAGACTTTCCGGGGTTGCGTTTCAGTGGTCGGGACGTAATTCCATGGCCCCTGTTAGTGGGTGTCCATGGTGGTGCCCCATCTGTATAACTAGGTAAGGATTCAAGTCAAGGTTGCATCCTGACACTCTAAGGAGTCAGTTAGTCTCACTTAGAGCGGACTGACTCCTATGGTGAGAGTAGCAAGAAGCCTGGAATTCATTAAGGGCTAACCTTGTGGTGAGGGAAATTTGATTCATCGTAATACTTGTAACACATAGCTCAGGATCGAGCAGCTCGGGGGTGAGCAGAGGTATCCACCACAAGTGCAAGCATCCGCTGAATCCGACTAAGTTGTACGTATCCGAATGAGTCGAGTGGAGTCGTAGTGTATTGATTGTAGAGTCATAACATGCTTGGTTGTTGTATGGACATTGGATGGTGAAGCCATATTTAACTGTATGATGAAAATGTTGTTGGCTCTAGCTTACCATGCTTATTGTATGGTTGTCTTGTATGTGGCTCTTCTTTCTTGCGATGATCATCAATGTAATTGATGGGAGCAGATGGGCAAGGTTCTCGTGGTCAGCAAGGAAATGGAGATTATGCTACTTAGTCCGCGTGGATTGGACTATAGATTCCTTTGGACTTTTCTTTAGGGCTATGGCCCCTGTATTTCGCTGTTCTTGAATTTGTAAACTTTTAGTCGAACCGTTATCCTGTTTTTGGTTGGCATCGTGATATGCCTAGTTTTGTAGGGGTGGTGTTATGAATCCCAGGACTGCATTGTTGTACTATCTTTGTGTGGCGTTTCCGTTAATTGCTATTTTAAATTAAATGGGACGTTACACAATTTGTTTTGTTTTTTTTCATCCTATAACTTCTTTCCACATCCTATATTTTTCCAATTATATATATTGTTTATCATTTACATGCGTATGAATCTCCCATAGCTCCATTTTTCTTCTTCTCTATTGGGTTCGCTGTTGGTTTCGTTGGGCATCAAGATTTTGACAAAGAAATTAGTTGAAAAATCAATGCTTTGTAGAATTTGAAGGTAGATAGCAGAAGGTAAATGAGAGAAAACAAGAAAACAAGAAGAACAAACACACACATACATATAAATTAACGTGATTCGACTAAAGTATTAATGAATTTAAGTCTATATGTACACAGAGAAAATTCATTAAATCATTTATTACAAAATAGAGGTTTCTCTCTCACTACACACTCTTGCACAAAACAACTTAAGGTTAACCTAATACAAAGGCTACAATATCCTATATATACATGAATTTTGTTATAACTGTCAAGCTTGAGACACACGTATACTCAAATTTGAAGACACATGTTCAGTGTTTTGAGTAAGTCATGTGAATAGTGCTTCTAACATAGGATTGAGTAATCACTAGACGATACTCCATCAGATGATACAAACAAATTGTACATGTTATACTAGACTATACAAGACTAGTCGTCTACTTCACATACTAAATGTATGGACTATTTCATGTAACTTCTAAATCATATAACAATGTCAGTCATTATAGTACTCTTCCTTGTTGGGCACTACTTTATCATTCGGGTGGTCTAGTAGATATGCACCATTTTGTTCAAGTTTTCAACGATTCTGAAAGGACTCTCCTAATTTGGTGCTAGCTTATTGTGTGAAGACTTTTTACGGTCATCATTTGTGTTTCTCCAAACTAAATTTCCCTCCTTAAAGTTTTTGTGTTTGACTTTGGTATTAAACATCTAAGCTATCATCAGTGTTGGTTATGGGGTCTAGGTCGGCCATGGCCATTTTCAACCGGCGGACCTTCTTAAGCGGTTGATATAGTGCCACCTTTAATCCTGCCACATAGCATTCTTGTGCGATTTGCTGGTCGACATGCACAATGTATATTCCTCTTTTGTCCAAGGGAATTTCATTGCTAGGTGAGTGGTGGATATAATAGCGTCGAACCATTGAGACACGATTGACCTATGAGTATATTATACAAGGTATTCGCTTCAACCAACAAATAGCAAACTCTAACCTATCAACTTTCTCTGCTAGAATCAATCATGGTTCACAAGTCCAGATATCCACGCGTGTTTACCTATTCGTCTGAGAAGTAAACGATATGCTCATTGTATGGCACAATCAAGTCCTTTGAGATATCCATCTTTCAACAGGTTTTTCAATAGAGGATATTGACCAAGGTTCCTTGATTGACAATGATCTTTCCTACTCCACAATCAGCCAGCTAGATGTAGATGGCAATTAGATCATCTTGATCAAGATCCAATGCCTTAAAATATTCATCCGTGAAGGTGATAAACAACATATTGCTAACTTTTCTCTCCACAAGGTGCACTAACTTTAGTGCCCTAATGTGCCTTTTCCAAGTAGAGGCTAAGTATCCTTCACCTACAAATCCTTTAGAAATGTTGTTTATATATCCTTTTAAGGGACAATCTCAACTTTTACTCTTGCAACGGCTTCGCTGGTGAGATGGCTCTCTATGACAATTAGATCGAGATGCCTTTCGATGGCTGGGAGACTACTGGTGCTATGGTGATCTTTTCTCGTACCAGTTAGTTTAACAAACTTTTTTAGATGTCTAACCCTTATGAATTCATCAATGTTGTCTTTCAAGGGGAACATTCCTCGGTGGTGTAATGAAGGTTGCAATGATAAAGGTAATGCCTCTCGTCGTCGGTGTTAGGAGAGTCAGTTTCTTGTGAAGGGCCATAAAGAGGAGCGTAGTTATTGAAGTAGGATCCCTTAAGTTGCTCTCTACCTCTTGACTCGTTTGGTTTGTTGGACGGTTTCATGTCCTCCACTTTCTTGTTCCCTAAGACCTTCGCTTGCAGCTGCTTACGGTAGTTTCAGATTTCCTCCACTTCTATGAACTAAGTCGCCCTTTGGTGCAACTCATCTATGCTTTTGGGTGGTTGCATGCATAGAATGTCTGCGAACGGACCATATCACAAGGTAGTAATAAGGTGGTGCATGGCTATCTCAAGCCTCAAATCCCTTATCCTACGGGTCAACTTCCCGAACCGATCCATAAAATTCACGAAGCGATTCATCTTTCTTTTGTCATATGCTAAGTAGGACGAGCGAGGTTGGTCTCGAGGTTGTTTTGCCAGTCTTGAGAGAGTCGGGGTGGATGGGACTAAGTCCTTACTACCTCTTCCCCCCTAAAGATTGTGTTCTCAACTCGCAATGCTTTCAACTCTTCCTCGTACCTCCTATGTATGTCATCCATTTGCTTTTGTATCCTTGGTATCATTTTCCTTGGATCTAGTTGTTCGTTTTGAAGCTTCTTTTAGGATTACATTTCTTGTCATGTTCCTTGTGGTTATCATGAGTTCAAAAAAGTAATCACACATCCCCACAATGGACGTCAAAATGTTTCAAATATATGAGATCACTCGGTCACTTCCTAATCTACAATTCTTGTTGTCTTCTTCTGTTTTTCCTCATTGATCGGATGTACCGTCTTCCGATACTAAAGTTAGTTAAGTCCAAATGCAAGATTATTAAATGCACAACTAATGAAAATGACCTACCACGTTACCTAAACCTCTAGGTATAGATTTTGTAATTCAGTTTTGATTAGCGTTACCCTAATCATCACCCAATTTCCTAAATCGTGATTAGGAAAGCTTAATCAAAAAGATTCGACTGTCCGGCCTGTATTGATCGATCAGTTGCAAGAATAAAAGATTTAAAGGGTAAAAACCGTACGGTAATGCCGTACGCACACTACATAACTAATTGATAAGATCTTAATTAATAATCAAATATGTTAAAAAATATATGCTAGACATGAAATTTTCCACTAGTAATATAATAAGAGTAGATACTCTTTGTTTTTTCTGCATTTACGTACAGAATAGGTTGTGATGATACACAATTGAGGTATGCTTTTTGCTAGTTATAGGTATTTACTAGTTTAAACTAAAGTAGGAGATCACAAGAAAAAACACGTTAAAAGAAAAAGCTATACCTTTATCTTTTTGAACACGACTCTTTGTTTTATTTCACATCATTTGTTACTTCACATGTTAAAAGAGTTAGGCACAGAGCATCTCTGAAGCATGCCATTTTTATTTCATTTACAGTTTAACTATTTATTGTCCTATTAGACTATGGCTCTTGTGCTGACCAAAGTATAAACATCAATAGTGTTGCATCAATTAAATGATATATTATATTTATTTTATTAAAGGAAAGAAATTAATCAATGTGATGGAGTTGTGTCATTTTCTTTAGGTTTGAGTTTACATTGTTCATTTCTTTCTACATACCCGTTGTTTTTATTTCTGATTTGGAATTTATTGTTTAATAAGGAAGAGTAAAAAAAAAAATAGTGATGCAAACCCTAACTAAAGCGAAATATCATAGTTTCCATAATATTGTTAATTTCTTTCTCTTAAAAAACTTTAGTGTAATTCGAACACCGACATGGTCACAATAAACGACAAAGAAAGAAAAAACAATAAATTTGTATGAGACCAAAATGGGAATATATTTGTTTAGGACCAATAGCGAAGTTCTCCAAATTTATTGAAAATAAAGCTTAATTAAGCAAAAATATATGTACATATATTTTAGTCCTACGTTATAACATGCCATTACTCATGTTACAGTTTACCCATGATACTTTGTTTATGTATTAGGTTGAAACTCAATATAACGACTATATATTAAGATCTTTTGTTTTTTGAAATAGTTAAAACATCAAGAAAATCTTTACTAGTTATCAATTTTAGTAACCAAAATTATACTATTGTGACCAATTTAGATACCAATTTATAAAACAAAAAATTATTTGTTATTAAAATAGTCAGTATTATGAATAAAAAATTATAATTAGTTTCTAAATTGGTTATTAAAATTTAGGTACAAGATTTTACTTACCAAAGAAAATTGGTTACTAAATATTAGCTAGCAAGGTTTTTGCTACCAAAAAGAGTTAGTTTCTAAATTAGTCTCTAATTAATTAGTAATCAATTTAGTGATCAATTATAATTTTTATTTTATAATAGTGACTTTTTTAGTAACCAATAATTTTTTTATTTTTAAATTAGTATTTAAATTGGTCATTATAATGACTAATTAGTTGTTAATGAGACATTTTCTTGTAGTGGTTAAAAGTAAATTTCTACAAAATTAATTTGGGGAGAGTTGGGATAAATCAATAATACATATTAAACGTTATCGGTTATACTTAATTGCACCAAAATGTTTATTCCATTAATATATTTAATGACCAATTATAATTTTTAATTCATAATAGTGACTATTTTAGTAACAAATGATTTTTTATTATATAAATTATTATTTAAATTAGTTATTATAGTGACTAATTGATTATTAATGAAACATTTTTTTATAGTAGTTAAAAGTAATTTTTTACAAAATTAATTCGGTGAGAGTTGGGATAAATCAATAATACATATTAAATGTTATTAAATGTTATCAGTTATACTTAATTGTACCAAAATGCTTATTCCATTAATATATTTAGGCATGCCACCGGGAGAAAATAATGGAAAGAGTTATTTTTGGAATGGTGTGATAAATAAGTAGAGCTGTCAAAACAGATAACTCGGTCTGACCCGACTCGACCCATCACAGGTTGATGATTTAGTGAGCCAACCCAACCAGGCTCACTTTTTAGCGAGTCAAAAAAATTTGAACCCGGCCTGGTCCACCACGGATTGGCGAGTTAAACGGGTTGGCTCACAGGTTCACTTAATTAAATAAAATATTTTTTTTTTATTTTTTTCGGTCAAAACTAAATTGTAATTCTAATTAAAATTTAAATAAAATTTAATACAATTCAAATACAAACCAAAATAAAAAAATACAAATATTTATGTGTTGGATAAAAAAACAACCTAACATGACCCAAATGTAAAACCCAACTTAATAAAAAAAATAAAAAACACATGTGTGACCCTTTTATATACGGGTTGGTCTCACTACAGGTTCAACCCGGGTGAATCGGGTTTTAGATGAGCCAGGTCAAAAATCAACCTGTATTGAAATTTGTAAAAAAATTTCAACTCAACCCGACCCGAACCCGTGGTGAGCCGAGTTGGTTCACAGGTTCCAACTCATTTTAACAACTCTATAACTAAGAATAGGAATAAATTTGATAAATGGAGAGGGAAGTTTCTATCTTTTTCTGGTGGAATCACACTCATAAAATCAGTCATTATAGTCCTATCACTGTTTTATTTATCTCTTTCTAAGATGTTATCAAAAGTAAGAGAAGGAATTAATAGATTTTAGAGGCAATCTATATGGGGTTGGGGATATAGTTGAAGGAAAATTGCATGAGTTGAGAAAATATGTTAAAATATAAAGAAGAATGTGGATAAAGGATTAGATATTTAAAAGCTTTTAACATATCTTTATTAGAAAAATGGAAGTGGTGAATTTAAAAAGATAAACATGATTTGCGAAAAGTATTTTGGAGTTATGTTTCCTGGTGAAGCTTAAATTCTACAATTCAAAGTCATTATAAATCCTAGTGGTGAGAGATTTAAGGAAAGCATCGGGATGGGACACAAAGAAAATTAGTTTGATAATAATTTTTCTTGATTTAGGGAAAGAGAAAATAGGATATTATTTTCAAAAGAGGGAAGGATCTCATAAATCGTGAATGTGTCATGGGAGGGGTGAAGAGACAATTCAACATCTATTCTTTAACTGTATATCAATCGAAAATTTTGAAACATGTGTAACAAATGGTCGTGAAGTCGAACATCGACCATCTTTGCTCCCCGCGACGACGCACGAACAACCGAAAAGCTCCGTAGACTCGACTTGGAAATTCCAATGCCGACACCTAGAGACGCCCAAATCATCACTCAAAGTTAGGTTTTGATGGCAATGTTGAGTGGGCAATGAAGGCCTGGCAAATTGGGAAGGAAGAATTTGAGGCAAATCTTGGAAAAGAAGAGAACGAGGAAGAGCAAGGGCTGCTCACGACTTGGAAAAGGGAGGAAACACCTTCTCTGAATCTAGAAATTTTATTTTAATTCTCTCACTCAATTACCAACACCTCGCATCGATCGACAAAACAATTGTGACAACCTTATCGACGAATAATTGGTTCATTATAACACAACTCACTAACTGTGCCGAATATTTTTGTCAATAAATAAAATATTAAAATTTCCCAATAATTTTCTTCGATTATTGCATATTACCAACAAATTTTCATCCTTCCATAAATTTCCGTTGACGAATTGAATGTTTCTAATAGTGTAATGTCATATATATATATATATATATATATTTCGAATATATACACACACCGTAACTTTTTTATGCATAAGCAATCTTTTACGTCTTTAGTTGAACTAATTAAAGTGCAAAAGTATATCTTGGATCATATACCAAAAAACCTTGGAAGCATTTGTTATTGTCTCTATAATGTAATTTATTTGGGGAAGACAAAGGGAATTAGAATAAACTAATTAAATCCGAAATACTAGATGCCCTAATAGACATCTTAATAGATATCTTAATGCTCAAAATCTTGAAAAGGGGATTGGGATTCTTTCCGAAGCACGAAAAAACATAAAAGTTTATTCTTCAACCTAGTATGCGACAGGAACAACTCTTATTTTTACGATGCTTTTCCTAAAGACAAGGAACATTTACATTAAAATGGTCACGTATTATGTTAAAATTATTTACATTTATATAGACTAAATATTAAGTGATCTAATTTTAAAAAGGCTTAAATATATTTTGGTCTCAATTTTCATAAATTTTGTTTTATTTGGTTCTCATTTTTTTAAAATGTTCAAAATAACATATTTTTTGTAAATTATGGTCAAAATGGCATAATTATTGTTAGATATACATTTTACTTTTACTTACTATGTAGGAATCATGTTTCAATTACTTTTCTTTTTATTTATTTTGTTGTACATTTATCTTTACATTTGAACAATTATTTTAATTAAAAAAAAAAGTTACTAAAATTAGTAAAATAAGAAAACTGAAAAGTAATTTTATTATTATAAACAATTATTTAAATTAAGAGGATAAAATTAAAAAAAATAAAAAAGGACATAAAAGATGTTTATCTCTTTATGTATGTAGTTGCATTATTATTATTATTATTATTATTATTATTATTATTATTATTATTTATTATTATTATTATTATTATTATTATTATTATTATTATTATAGTTAGGCACACATCTTACTTTTATTTACTACGAGATCATATCTCAATTATTTGTACTTTTTATTTGTTTTGTTATTCATTTTATCTCTGTATCTGTGTAATTATTTGAATTAAAAAAATAGTTACTAAAATTAGTAAAATGATAAAACTGACAAATAATTTTTTTATGAATAATTATTTAAATTTAACAAATAATAATTAAGAGGATAAAATTATAAAAATAAAAAAGGACACCAAAAATGTGTATCTCTTTATATATTTAGTTTATGAATTATTATTATTATTATTATTATTATTATCGCTATGAGATATTATTATAATGGTATTATTATTATTATTATTATTATATTTAGACACACATCTTAATTTTATTTACTAAGAGATCGTATTTCAATTACTTGTCCTTTTTATTTGTTTTGTTGTTGATGTATATCTTTATATTTAATTATAGATTATTATCATTAACATTAGTCTTAGTATTAACATTGACATTAATATTTATAACATAAAAAATTTATTATGATCATTAGTTTGTTATTATTGGTATCATTACTATTTTTATTATTATTATTATTATCATTATTATTATTATTATTATTATTATTATTATTATTATTATTATTATTATTATTATTATCATTATTATTATTATTATTATCATTATCATTATCATTATTATTATTATTATTATTATTATTATTATTATTATTAGTATTATTATTATGATTGTTATTATTGTTATTATTATTGTTATTATTGTTATTATTGTTGTTATTGTTATTATTGTTATTGTTATTATTATTATTATTATTCATGGTGTTATTGTTATGTATATTTTTTTAATTATAAAAAACGTTGTTATATTAAATATTTTGCTAAATAGATTTTTAATCTTTCAAAACTTTTTAGAATTTAGAATTTATATTAATATTATTATTAGTATTTTTAGTGGTTAAATAAATATATTAAAAATTATATTATTATTTTAAAAAGATTTGAAATATAAAAAACAAGAAAAAACGTGGTCACAGGTCACATATTAATATAGTTATTTTGTAAAATCAATTAAGTGCATTATATTGTAATATCAATTCTATTTATTATATTTAAAATTAAAATTATTATTGCATCACTTAGCTTTAATAATTCATTACTTTAATAACAACATTTACAATAATATAACATCATTTTCATGATATTTTATTACATAATATTTTCATTATTTTATTATTTTAATATAAAAAATAAAAAATAAAATATAATCCATGCGTACATATGGGTTAGTCTACTAGTTTACATTAAAATGGGTCACGTATTATCTTAAAACTATTTACATTTATATAGACTATATATCAAGTGATCTAATTTAAAAAAGGCTTAAATATATTGGTATCAATTTTCGTAAACTTTGTTCTCTTTGGTTCTCATTTTTTCAAAATGACATAATTTTTGTAAATTATGGTCAATTTGGTCCTTTTTGCATACGTCGTTTAAATCGTTAACGAGTGGTGAACAGTAACTACCATGTGTCATTTCGTAATTTTTTTAATTTTTAATTTTAATTTTAAAAATTTTAAAAATTTTGCCATGTGTCAAGTTAGTGTGATGACCACGAGCCAGTGTTTTGTGACTTATATTTAATTCAGTCTCAATTTTTGTTAATTTTGTTCACTTTAGTCCCAATTTTTATTATTTTTATTCAATTCAGTCATAGTTTTGTTTATCTCCAAATTGACCAAATCTAATTTTTATATAAATATTATACTGAAATTTTTATTTTTATTAAAATTTACATTTATTTTAAATATTTCTTTCATTATTTTTATACCAAACCTAACTATACTCTTGGAAGGAAATTATTATATATATGTTTGATTTTTGCTACATGTAAAAAAATGGTTAAACTTAGTTTAAAATTAGAGGAAAAATTCTTCATTGTTTTTAGAATTAGAAAGAAAATTCTTTATTTTTTTAAAATTATAAGGAAAATTCTTAATTATTTTTAAAATTACAAGGAAAGTTCTTTATTATTTTTAAAATTAGAAGGAAAATTTTTTATTATTTTTTAAATGATAAGGAAAATTCTTAATTATTTTTAAACTTAGAAGGAAAGTTTTTCAATATTTTTAAAATTAATAGGAAAATTATTTATTATTTTAAAACCAACTCTAAACCTATTTTTTACATGTAGCAAACATCAAACATAAATCTAATAATTTTTTCCAATAATATAATTATGGCGGGTTTAAAAATAATGAAAGAAATATTTAGTGTAAATTTAAATTTTAATAAAAATAAAATTTTAGTATAACATTTATATAGAGATTAAATTTAATCAATTTGAAGAGAGACCAAATTGAAACTAATTTGAACAAAAATAACAAAAATTAAGACTAAATTCTACAAATTAACGAAAATTAGGACCGAATTGAATATAAGTCACGAGACACTAACACATGACAATATACTAAATTGACACGTGGCAGTGACATTTGCTTGACACGTGACACTAACACTGTCACATGTCACAATGCTGACTTGACACATGAACAATTTTTTTTAAATTAAAAAAATAAAAAAAACTACAGAAATAAAAAAAAAATCAGGAGGTGACACATGGTAATAATTGTTCATCCTCGGTTAATCATTTAAACAGCTTATGTGAAAAAGACCAAATTGACCACAATTTATAAAAATTAGGACCATTTTGAACATTTAAAAAAAAAATAGAACCAAAGATAATAAAATTTAGAAAAATTGGAACCAATAATATATTTAAGCCTTTAAAAAACTAATTCTACCGTCAACATAAAATTTATATAAATTTAATTAACAGAAATGAGGTAACTCGTTAAAATTTGGGGTTTTGTTATGACCTCTAAGAAAATAAACAAAAATGAATTAGGCTCTCATTCTCCCTCATCAAAAGGGAAACATTAAGTACCATCAAAGGAATTCAGTAATTTCTTGAATATTAACAAATGGTATCAAATCCGATCATCATTCTGAGGTTGTCTCTTCGTTGTTTCACAAACCATTAGTAAAGAGTATTATTGTTCTATCTTTCAAAAACCTGTATTTCGGTGTCAACATCGTAAAGTTGTTTGCGAGATGAATTACGAGTCTCATGTTTACGGTTTTCAACATTGCGTGTACGCGGAAAAGTCCTTGACATCAAAGAAATGATTTTTTTTTTATAAAAAACTTGAGGCCAAAGTATGGGAGTTAGTGTATTATATGAACTTAACTGATATAAGATTCTCACTAAAACAACATGAGGAATATGTTAATAAAGTATTAAAAAACTCTAGACCAAGTTGATGTACATTCGTTCAGCTAAAAGTTTATAAAAATATTATAAATAGAACACTATTTATGAAGTCAGTATTGATCATATTATCACATTTAGGAAAATTATATTTTCACACCCAATTTTTTCATTCTATTTGACTCCACCTTTTAATAATATTATTATATTTAATAAATAAAAATAAAACAAAATTTTGAAATAAAATAATTGAGAGTATAAACAAAAGCCGGTATCAAACAATACAAGAAAATTCTTAAATAATGATCAATTTTAGTGGTTAAAAATAATTAGTCACCTATAGTAACTAATTTTGATACTAATTTATAAATTAAAAATTACTAGTAACTAAAATAAAGGAGACCAAAGGTACATAGGTACACTTATTTTATGGCTTTTACTTTATGCTTTATGCCTTTGCTTTACTATCTCCTCCACATCATTTATGCTCCTCAATCACCATGCGCCACCTAGCATTGTTTTCTTACTCCTAATTAACCTACAAAGCAAATAAACGTAGATTAGCATGTTGGCTTAAGTCAAGTCAACTATAGTCAACAAGTCAAACCTAGTCAAAGGTCAACAAGTCAACTAAAGTTGATTCAACTAAGTCAACTTAGGGAATCAAAAATAACAAACAGAAAAGAAAGGGATGAAGGATTAGTGAACTTCCTTTCTAAACATGCTTAGTCTTCTTAAGCATGTGCCTCCATCCTTGGTTGGGGTCAATCCTTCATCACATACCCGTAGCCATTTTCTTACTATTTCAATATTAATTTTAATTAATTTTTATAAAATAATAAAAAAATTATGGTAAAGGAAACATAATATTATCTAATATTCAATATTAGGAGGATGGTTGTTTCTTCGATATCAAATACTTTGAAATAAATTATAATTGTTTACATTTTAGATTAGAATACCAAATAAAATTTCATGAGAACCAAAGCCTTTATTAAATTTGAAAACATTAATGAAAATGAGTTGATAAAATTTAAAAATATTTTTAAAAAAATATAAAAGGAAAACAAATATTCAAATTAAAATATATTTTGAATGTTTGTTTACTTCAATTTTTTAAATTCTAATGAATTTCTTTTTTTATACACTAATAAAAGTTATAATACATTGTTTGATCAAAAAGACACAAAGAACAAATAATAAACATACAATTACATTAAATTTTTATACATGGCAATTACATTAAATTTTTATATTGTAGTAAATAAAAGTTATTTATACAATTATAGTGAAAAAATTACAGTATGATTGATAATGAGTTAAAAAATAAAAAATAATTAAATAAAATATATGGAAATAGTATTCTACATGATGAAAAGAAACAAAAAACAGAAATATTAAAAAATTAAAAAATGTGTGTCTTATAAACAATTTAAGAGATTATTGAAAGAAATCACACAAAGAAAAATAAATGTATGATTAAGGGTATGATAAGATGAAAAATACTCTAGAGATCTAAGAAAAATTTTCAAATATCAATATATATATACTCAATGGTTGAGAAATAACAAAAATTGTTTTAGCGAAACAAAAGGGATTTTCAAATGCAACAAAAATTAATAATAATAAGTAAAGAATTTATTTTATATTACCCAGTAAGTGAAAGGTTTATGATATTAAACACTTAAATTGAGAGTGTTCCTGCAGAGAACAAATAAGATGAGTTAGGCACAAGTGTCACCTTACCATGTAGTCCGCTATCTCTTCAGTTGGTCTCTCCCCGGTTGATACATGTCAACTTGAACCCAGGAGGGGTTACCTGCAGAAGAGTCTCCGAAGCTCAAGTAAGTCAAAGCTCTCAGAAAGTCAAATCAGTGATTAATGAATGCGTACCTTTAATTACTGGGGTCCATGCGCATTTATAGAGCATTAATGATGTCTGGTTATCCAATGGGTCGGGCCTTGGCTTGGGCCCTAGCTTGGGCTATGAGTGGGCTTGGGTCCTAATCCAGGCTCTTAAGGCCTATTGAACGTGGGGGCTTCCATTTTACCAAGTCTTCAAGAGTTGTCTGATTTGTTTACTTCTTGACTTGTCAGATGTCGTCCTTGGCCGCATACTATCCGTGTTGGCCACTTTGTAGCCTTTATTCAGTTAAGTTCGGGACCATAGCGGCCCAAGTCGTGTACTTAGGTTGTCTCTGGCATGTTCGTGAGGGTTATCATTTATATGGTTAAATTGACCAGGTCCGGTACAAGTTAGACTGACTCGGCCTAGGTTGAATACTTGGCTGCCTTGATGCATTGTTTACTTATTCATTCGAGTTTGGTTAGGTGTGGTACACTAGTCCCCCAGCCTTGTCCGATATGAGTTGTCGGTCAAAGGTGATATGTGTTGGTATGCTAGCGGGACCGGCTAGGTGTGATACATCAGTCCCCCAGCCTTTAAGTGTGATGAACAATGTTAAGGCTAAAAAGTGGTAACTGCCTGAAGGTAGGTGAAGGGGTGTTAGTGGTCAAATCAAGAAGTTTTGGCGCCGTCATTTTTTAAGAGTCATATCCTTCGCAATGATGGTGTCGATTGGTCTGGGTATTATTTTGGCGGGAAGAGTTTTCGTCGTTTGGGATCGTGGACTATAAATATGGGTTTGAAACGGATGAGGGGTTACTTGGTTCATTTGCGAGAGTTTTGAATTCAGAGATCTTGTGCGCATCATACTGTCTGACTAGTTCCCAAACTCAGCCGACATCTTCCCGTAAAAACGAAAACAAGTATGTCTAGTAGCGATAGTATATCGTTATCTACATCTAGTAGTAGTGAGAGTACTGAGTCGGAGAGAAGTAAGGGTAGACAATTTGACGAAGAGGGTACAAGTTCTGGGGTCGTGACAAGTGGGATTCCAATGGAGACTGTGAGGGAGGTTCGAGAAGATCCCCTCGAAGAGTTGGCAGAAGCAACTGGCTGGCGAAAGGTGGCTATGGGTGGGCGGCTGCTAACGTCCGCAACCAATCATCTCTATTCCGATGGTCCCGTCTACTGAACTCTTGGTTAAACTGCACACCTGTCATCTCCAAGGGTGTCAGTGGGGACATTGTTTTCCTAGAGAGGGTTAGTGCTATCGATCGGGTATGCCATGGGCAGGAGGGGGCTACCGAGAAGTTTTTCTACATGTATATGTGCCATTTTTCTCAACTTCATGTGCAATTGTCGTTAGACGATTTCACTATGGGCGTATTGCGGGCGTTGAATGTGGCACCTACACAGCTACATCCGAATAGTTGGGCCTACTTGCAAGCCTTACGCATCCTGTGCCAATCCTTGTATTTGGAGCCCACTCCTTATGCTTTTTTGTATTTTTACGACACCAGACCCCGGCGGCCGGCTACTTGGCTATCTTTGATAAGTCGCCCCAGTATCAGTAGACTGGATGCATTTTCCCAGTCTTTCAAGCATTTCAAGGATGGGTACTTCAAGGTTGTCGTTGAAGAAGGAGGAAGAGCTCATTTTTTGAACGCAGATGGGAGCACCAAATTTCCTTTTAGTTGGACAAGCAATCCTTCTCGGTATAAGGACATGGGGATGGATGAGTTGTTGGCTAGTGATAAGGAGGTTGTGGAGATCTTGTTGAAGTTTGTTGATAAGTTGCCCACTAAGGGCCTAGTTAGAGTTTATAATTCGGTGCATCCGATAATAGATATCGAAGGTATCTGTTTATTACTTAAATTGTGTTAATAATTCTAAGTTGTTTTGATCCGAGTTGTAATGTATTATTGTAGGGCATATGGCGCAGTCTGGAAAGAAGAACTTAGCGCTTTTTCAAACGCTGAGGAAGGAGATGGCCGCTAAGGCCAAGGCGGCTGGGAAGACTGATGTTCCCAACTTGTAAGAATCTGTGGTGGGAAGGGAAAATACGTGAAGAAGGTAAGGGCAGCCCTGCTCGGAACGAGGTCGGTTAGTGGAGCAGGATCGGCCAATGGCGAGAAAGGGCCGAAATCTGGGTTGATCGAGCTGCCAGAAATATCTGTGAGGAAGGATATTTCAATAAGCTGGAGGAGGAAAAGGCTACGTTGGAGAAGGCAAAGGAGAGTTAGGATGCAGAGAGAAAGAGGTTGGCGACATGGAGGGTTCGTTGCTTGGATTCTGAGGAGAAGTTGAATAAAAGGATAGTGGAATTGGAAGAGGACTATGAGAACTTGAAGGATAAGTATGATGGAGCTGTGGGCGAGCTCGATGATCTAAAGACTAGCATTATACAAGAACACATCAATGGTTTTGAAAAAGGGTTGCGTCAAGCAGCATTTTTCCACAAGGAGGTGGATGTTACGGATGTCAAGTTTGATGTCAACAAGGATGTTGTCGATGGGAGGCTTGTGAATGAGGATGATGATAGTGCTGGTGAGGAAGCGGATTTGAGGGTGGAAGAGAAAGTGGCTGAAGAGGTTATCGAGGCGGTTGATGCTGGGGAAGTGGGGGCTGACACGGCAGAATAGGACTTTAACTTTTATTGTTATGAACATATTTGAGCCTATGTCTGTAATAACCGGTACATTGTGCTACGTTGGTATACTTTGCGTTTATGTTTAATGCGATTAACGTTCTGTGTTATTGTGTATGCCGAGTTGTGATAATATGTGATGCATGTGCGTCGCGATAAGTTATATGTTAAGGGTGTTCGACCCTGGCCGCTTACTTGGGGTAAGGGTGAGGAACTTAAAAGAATTAATCATATTATAGGGGTGTTCGACCCAGGCCGCTTACTTGGGGTAAGGGTGGGGAACTTAAACTAATTAATAATAATATAGGGGTGTTCGACCTAGGCCGCTTACTTGGGGTAAGAGTGAGGAACTTAAACGAATTAATCATAATATAGGGGTGTTCGACCCAAGCCGCTTACTTGGGGTAAGGGTGGGGAACTTAAACGAATTAATCATAATATAGGGGTGTTCGACTCAGGCCGCTTACTTGGGGTAAGGGTGGGGAACTTAAACGAATTAATCATAATATAGGGGTGTTCGACTCAGGCCGCTTACTTGGGGTAAGGGTGGGGAACTTAAACGAATTAATCATAATATAGGGATATTCGACCCAGGTCGCTTACTTGGGTTAAAGGTGGGGAACTTAAACGAATTAATCATAATATTGGGGTGTTCGACCCAGGCCGCTTACTTGGGGTAAGGGTGGGGAACTTAATTAATTAATAATAATATAGGGGTGTTCAACCCAGGCCGCTTACTTGGGGTAAGGGTGGGGAACTTAAACGAATTAATCATAATATAAGGGTGTTCGACCCAAGCCGCTTACTTGGGGTAAGGGTGGGGAACTTAAACGAATTAATCATAATATAGGGGTGTTCGACCCAGGCCGCTTACTTGGGGTAAGGGTGGGGAATTTAAACGAATTAATCATAATATAGGGGTGTTCGACCCAGGTCGCTTACTTGGGGTAAGGGTGGGGAACTTAAACGAATTAATCATAATATAGGGGTGTTCGACACATGCCGCTTACTTGGGGTAAGGGTGAGGAATTTAAACGAATTAATCATAATATATGGGTGTTCGACCCAGGCCGCTTACTTGGGGTAAGGTTGGGGAACTTAAATGAATTAATCATAATATAACGGTGTTCGACCCAGGTCGCTTACTTGGGGTAAGGGTGGAGAACTTAAACGAATTAATCATAATATATGGGTGTTCGACCCAGGCCGCTTACTTGGGGTAAGGGATGGGAATTTAAACGAATTAATCATAATATAGGGGTGTTCGACCCAGGCCGCTTACTTGGGGTAAGGGTGGGGAATTTAAATGAATTAATCATAATATAGGGGTGTTCGACCCAGGCCGCTTACTTGGGGTAAGGGTGGGGAACTTAAACGAATTAATCATAATATAGGGGTGTTCGACCCAAACTGCTTACTTGGGGTAAGGGTGGGGAACTTAAACGAATTAATCATAATATAGGGGTGTTCGACCCAGGCCGCTTACTTGGGGTAAGGGTGGGGAACTTAAACGAATTAATCATAATATAGGGGTTTCGACCCAAGCCGCTTACTTGGGGTAAGGGTGGGAAAGTTAAACAAATGTGAAAGAAAACACATGAGAAAGTCGTATGGTTGGGAAGCCTTCTTTTTATTTATTGAATAGGGGTGCCTCGTTAAAACCTCCCTGGCCAAAACCCTCCTTAGAAAAAAAAGACCAGGTGAGGAAAAAGAGTACACCCGGGGTTACAAGCATCAGTTCGATTATAATGTACATTTAGCTGAAGTAGAACTTGAGGTGGGATGCATTCCAGGTGTTGGGAAAGTCTTCCCTAGATAAGTGTTCCAGGCGATAAGCTCTTCCTCCTGCATCTTTGCGTATGCGGTACGGGCCGTCCCAATTGGCGGAGAACTTGCCATCCTTCTTTCTAGCACTGTTGGCCATTCTCCATACTAGGTCCCTGGTGATGAACGATCGTGGACATAGATTTGCATTATATTTTCTGGCAGCTCGTTGTTTGGTAGCTAAGTGTCGTATCTGGCTTTTTCTCTGAGTTCGGGTAGAAGGTCGAGGTGCAAGGCCATGTTTTGGTGATTGTGGTTCGGGTCGTACAGTTCTCAGTGCAGGGATGGCTCGCCAATTTCTACCGGTATCATGGCGTCTGCGCCGTAGACTAAACTGAATGGGGATTCGTTTGTTGATGATTGAGGGGTGCATCTATAGGCCCATAGTACTTCTATTAATTCTTCGGGCCATCGGCCCTTGGCGGTATCCAATCTCTTGCGCAGCTCCACGAGGATAACTTTATTCGCCGCCTCTGCTTGTCCATTGGTTTGTGGGTGTTCTACAGAGCTTGTAATGTGTTTGATGCCTAGGCCAATGTAGAATTTGGCTAACTCCTTGTCAATAAATTGTCGGTCATTATCTGTGATGATGGTATGTGGCACGCCATATCTGCATATAATGTCCTTCCACATAAATTGTTGAACTTGTTGGGCCGTGATGGTAGTTAGCGGCTTGGCTTCTATCCATTTAGTGAAATAATCGACGGCTACAATTAGGAATTTTACCTGCCCTTTGTCGGGTGAAAAGGGGCCGAGAATGTCCATTCCCCATAGTGAATGGCCATGGGGATAGTATGTGGTGTAGTTGTTCTTGTTTCTGGTGAATAAGGTTGCCATGTTTCTGACATGGTTTGCATTTCCTGACATGATCCTGGCAGTCTGCTTCTATGGTCGGCCAAAAA
>Ga0214544_1001019_pt1 | contig 56209 bp, 26 predicted proteins | sample CNSS3metaG_FD_160074 | JGI IMG/M metagenome (GOLD analysis project Ga0214544, IMG submission 160074) | Root nodule microbial communities from cowpea collected in UCLA plant growth center, Los Angeles, California, USA - CNSS3 | ecosystem: Host-associated > Plants > Roots > Nodule | place: USA...
TGCAAATTTTGGAACTTGTAATAAATTATGAATTAGTTATGAGTTTTGGCGCGTTAATTTAATGAAATAAAATTTTCCCGCGTTGGGATTTTTATCGAGATGATTATTTAATGAAATTATTTATTTTTAAGTAATATTCCCTAGGGATGTTACAAAGGGGGGCTCGCCTGAGCGAGCACGTCTCGCCTGAGCGAGGGATTGGGCGAGGCAGTGCGCTGTTTGGGTGTTCGTTTTTTCTTGGATGATTGATATTGGTTTGGGTGGGAATTGTATGATGAGAAACATGTATATAATGGAGTATTATGCGTGCTTGGCATGAATCACGAATTGTGTATGACGGGTCTAGTATGAAAGTTGGCATGTGAAATGAATGAGTGGTGTGGAACTAAAGGAACATGGTAGTAATATGAAATGAGGCCCTAGACTCATGGGGTGGTGATGATCAGAGGTATGGATTCGAAATATGATGCGTATAAGGAATTAATCTCAGGGGTTGGTATGGAAATGTAAAATATGATTTTATGTTCTCTTATTGCTGAGCTATGAATGTTGGTCCGTGTCAGCGTATAAATTCCTTGAGGTCTCTAGGTGAGACCTTCGGGGTCGCGCTTTAGTGGTCGGGACGTAATTCCATGGCCCATGTTAGTGGGTGTCCATGGTGGTGCCCCATCTGTATAACTAGGTAAGGATTCAAGTTAAGGTTGCATCCTTACACTCTAAGGAGCCAGTTAGTCTCACTTAGAACGGACTGACTCCTGTGGTGAGAGTAGTAGGAGGCCTGAAATTCATTAAGGGCTAACCTTGTGGTGAGGGAGATTTGATTCATCGTAACACTTGTAACACATAGCTCGGAGATGAGCAACTCAGGGTTAAGCAGAGGTATCCACCACAAGTGCAAGCATCCGCTGAATCCGACTAAGTTATACGTATCCGATGAGTCGAGTCGAGTCGTAGTGTATTGAATGAGGAGTCATAACATGCTTGGTTGTATATGGATATGGGATGATGATAATGCATTTGACTGTATGATGAATATGTGTTGGCTCTAGCTTACCCGTTTGTTTGCATGGTTGTACTGTATGTGGTTGTTCTTCTTGTGATGATCATCAATTTGATTGATGGGAGCAGATAGGAGAAGTTCTCGTGGTCAACAAGGGAATGGCGAGTCCGCTGCTTAGCCATCTGGGCTGGAGTTATCTTATTCATGATTTCCTTAGGGCTACGGCCCTTGTATCGTTTTATGCTTTCATGCTCTATACTCTTTGTTAGAATTGTATCTGGTTTATGCTGGCATTGTGGTGTGCCCAGGTTGTAGGGGTTGTGTTAAGGACCCCAAGAGTACGCTACTATACTTTTATCGCGTGACGTTTCCTTTAATTTCGTTTAATAATTAAATGGGACGTTACAAGAGGAAGAGAAAGAGACGAAAAGGATTAGCTTGTAAAGTTGATGTTGTTCTTTTTAGAAGATTATGAATTGATTTTAAAGTAGAATAGAAAGTGAAATTGGTGAAAGTTTGTGATTCAATTGAGTGATGTGAAATATTAAAAAGAATTTAATAAATAAAAAAAATAAGATAATCAAAATATTCCTAATATTAAAAATAATATAAAATGTTATATAAATCATTTAAACTAAATTATTTAATTTGTATTAATCGTGTGAAATAATAAAAATATATTTATAAAAAATGAATAATCAAATTTATATAGTATGAAATTAAATTTGACATTTATCGATTCAATGTTTACTTGAAAAATAATTTATTTATGTTATATATTTTTTTTTTTATTTTTAAGTGTTTGAAATATAAATTTGTTGGGTTTCTTTTGATAATCTCTTCGCATCCACTTATAGTATTTATGGTGACAAGCATTTCTATGTATATAGATACATAACAAACATTCGTACTTCTCAAATACTCTTAAACAAATCAGATATGTTGTTGTTTCTCTGGAACATGTATTTTAGGGTTGAGTTACCCAACAGGTACTGAAAGACGAGATTCTAAAATGGGGAGATTTACATTGGAACAAATTAGAGAGGCCACGTAGGATTTCAGTCCAGTTAACAAGATTGGAGAAGGTGGTTTTGGTCCTGTCTACAAGGTATTAGATTTGAGTGAACTCCCAACTTTCTTCTAAGAGTAAAAATTTATGGTCATCCCTAGCATTTAAAATTCAAATTAACCATTGGATTGCAGCACCCTAATCTTGTGAAACTCCATGGATGTTGCATTGAAGGGGATGAATTAATGTTGGTGTATGAGTACATGGAAAATAATAGCCTGGCTCAAGCTTTGTTCGGTGAGTTTCTACCCAGAACTGTAAACTAATGCCTTTTTTTTTGTCTTCTGCCTTGTCATTTATTAAATGTTCTGTTTGATAACATCCCAAGTGGTCACTATGAGAAATCCCTAGGGGATCTGATTAACTTGAGGAAGTTTGTCTTCATGGAAATTTATCCTTTTCCCTTTTTGTGCATACAAAACACGCAGTAAATGTTATTTCTAATTGTTTTCTTCCTCTTTTTGTTTAGAGAAACTAATTCAGTATTGGCATAGCAAAAGGTCTTGCATTTCTTCATGAAGAATCAAGACTCAAGATTGTTCATCGAGACATCAAGGCTAATAATGTGTTACTTGATGTTCTTGCATGCATTTTTATTTGCGCACTGTCTCTCTTTCTGTCCTTCACTGCTTAAATTCTAAATCGAAATGGTACTAAAAAAACCTTAATTTCGAAAATTATTAACATTATATTTACAAATATAGAATCTAAAAGAGTAATTAAATTTAATTACTGCTGAGTGTTGTACTTTTCTTATTGTGAAAATGATTAGTTATAACTACAATGAGAATCAGCAAAATTTATTTAGTGTTATTCTAAAGAAAAGAAAGGGTGAGAGATGGGTAATAAACTAGTTGCGATGATGTATTAATAATAAGAAAGATTCTGCTCATGTAAAACCAATGATTGTCAAGAAAAATTCTCAACATAAAATCTGTAAGTATTTTTAATTTCGGGATAAATATTATGCATAAGTAATGATGTGTAAGTAGAAGATATGACACAAAAAACATCTGAAAATAAACAGCATACTTCCATTAATCTTACTCAAAACAGCATACTTCCATAGATCAGCAAAATGAAGTAAGAAGAAAAAAAAACAACTTAGACTGCTAAAACTTGGGACTGAAAACTGATGAACAACATAAAAACACTCTTAAAAGTCACCACCGTAGCTTCCAATACTGTCTATTATATTTCCAACTGTATCCTTGCTCTCTCTGAGCACTCTAACACTCCTATTCAGCTTTTCACGCTTCCCAGCGATGGAAGGCGACTCCTCCAATAACCTTTCAATCCCACCACCACTTGGTGATAACAGATCATGCACAATTTCTTTGTCCAAATCAGTGTTAACAAGATTATGAATACTTAACATCAGATGCAACGCTATGGTATCAATAAGCCTCTTCTGAACTATTTTCCAGTATGAAATCATCCTCACTTTAAGGTCAAATGCTTGATCAAGAACAGCAGATGAGTATTGTCTTAAATGAGAAACATCAATACTTCCCACACCTTCCAGATTCACATGTGATGGCTGTTGCTCACTCAAAACTTCATTCACAAAACCTGCTCGCTGAGATATTAGCCTATTGTATACTTCTGAAAAGTCAGAATTACACGTGTAATCCGTGTACATTTCCATTTCAATTGCTTCTTTAACATGATTCCTTGAATGTTGCTTCTTCTTGGAGATTATAACTTCGACTGCACGTTTTGTAGACATCAAAAGCTGATAGTAGCTCTCACTATGGCGAGTGACAACGGTAGTCAATACATCCGCAAGATAGTCCCACACATTTTCAACAAAGCCTATAGGCATGCTTTTAATACCACGGACTTTCTTCTGCAGAATAGTGAGGAATGCAATGCGAGGCATAAAATTCGGAAGTCCAATCCACTTTGCTTCTTCCAACACCTTAATCTCGTCCACGAGAAAGTTCATGGTAGCATCACTTTCAGGACAACCATAAAGATCACGTGAGTAAGAATCTAACATCTCAACCAACTTAGCAGTGCAATGCATGTCGTTTTCATCACCGTACTCATCAAATTCTCCTCTAAGAAGAATTTTTCTGAGGGATTCCCTCGTCCGTCCAATAATATTCATAAAGGCAGCCATGGCATCAGCAACAGAAGACAAGTTTGCTGGCAAATTTTCTCACTCGGACAAATTATTTGCCAGTTTCTCATTGATCTTTTTCACTATCTCAGGCAGAGTTTTGGAAATGCTCATGGCCTGAACTTGAACCAGTTTCTGAGCCAAAACTGGAATTCCAACAATAGACTTGTCTATTTTAGACAGCAATCTATGGGAATCAAAAAGCCTCTCTTCCTCAATTCGAGCATCTTCATAAGACTCGTCACCGATCCTGTTTCGGACACAAACATAACCCAAACCAATGTTAACATCATCAGCAGTCACTTTTTCTAGCAATCCCTCTGGAGACTTATCAGCCTTTGTAACCACAGCCAATATTCTCAGCCCAGTTTTGTCAACACTCTGAGACATCCTAATGGACTCACAGGTAGTGAAATCAACACTGGCAGAAAGAACATTCAAGATGATACTTTCTTCTGGCTTAATATACTCCATGATAATGTCCTTAATCTGGTCATAAATATTCTCGGGTTGCCCATGAACAGGAACCCGGGTTATACCAGGAAGATCAACCATTGTGAGGTCCGGAACACCATTCTTCTTCACCACCAAAGTCAAGGGGTTATTTGAAATCCCTTTGCCATGGCCAGCAAGCTCTTCTGTTGCACCATTGATGGCATGAGAGACGTTTTCCTCATCAGTCATGATGATTTTGCCATGGTACTCCAGCAGAAGCTCAGGACGTGGGAGAGGGTGGTTTTGGAGCCTCATGATCAATGGTACACGGGTGCATATCCCTTGGCCACGTGGCAAGCTAATACCAGCCAAGGATTCAAGAACACTGGACTTCCCAGATGATTGATCTCCAACAACAACAATGGAAGGAAGCTGAATTCCCTCCTTTGCAATGTTGAGACGCCTTAGATTTTCCATAGCATCCAGAACTGGACGTATCCTCTCATTGTAAGAGGACACAATGGGTGCAAGAATGGCAAGAGCCTGTGGTTGTTCTTCATAGACTAAAGCAAGAGATTCATTGTTTCTTGCTCCAGCCATATTTTGATGCAACAAACTCAGAGAGATTGAAAAAATGGAGAGTGTGATAGTTTTGTACGCTTACGGTTGCGATGAGTGAGAGAAGTGCAAGCTCAAGAGCATATTAATAGGAAACTTGAGGGTAAATGAAACGAAAGGACAGTTTGGTATCTTAAAAGCACTTCTGAGTTTAGCTTTTCGTGTGAATCGGAGTTACAGTTCAGTCTCTGGGTCTTCCAAGTTAATGCATGCTCTAATTAAATAATGAAAAAGATTACATTCATTAAGTAGTGAAATCTATACCTGAAAAGAGAGTTTCTTAAAAGAATTACTCATCAAAATATTACTTATAGTGAGATCTTACATATGAATTTAAAAAAAAAAATTGAAGAACTGGTTTATATAAAAAAAAAATCTTTAATTTAAATATAAATATGCAATTCGTATTAAGTTCATATTTTATAATGAAAATGTTTTGAAAGAAATTATATTAGAGATGTTCTATACCATAATGATTAAAATGTCTTTTCGTGCTCTTCTAATTCATCTGAGGAGGCTGGAAAGTTGTATTAATCATTACCCTGATAAAACGTAAAGTTTTTACTTTTGGAAGATAGTCGGAAAAAATCTGGTGCGATGGTTCACATCCTTCAAAATTTATATTACTATTTTATCAATTTTTTATTTGATAATTTAATTTATATTTTAATCAATAATTTTATTATTATAAGTTGTTAAATGGTTGTAACATTGAATATGACTGTTAAAATTGTGTTTTTCAAACAAATATAACGAGAAAAAAAAATATGATAAACCAAGAGATCATGATGAATACAAATAGAAAAGAAAAGGACAAGGTAAAAATGAGATGAAGAGAAACATAAATGAATGAATAGGGTTGAACTTTTTTAAGAAGTAGTTTTTCATCAATTATTTTTTTAATTGTTTTATTATATTTTGTGGTGATTCATCTTTGTGATTCTTTTATCAACTCTAAATTATTTGGTAAAATGATAGTTAAAGCCCAGAAACAACTACAAAAGGTTGACAGATACCTATCTATAATGTTTAAAAATCTAAAACCCAGAAAAACAATTTGTATAAACATCAAAGAGCTGAAACTCTTATTTTATATCAGAAGTGTAAATACCTTGCTTCATTCATTCCTATAAATATAAGTTTGTTTGATTAATTAACCCCTTGAATTGAAAAGTTTAAACAAGTGATCAAATTAGCAGAGAAAAAAGAAATAATTAATTTCTTCAATAAGAGAGAAATTTCTCAATGCAGTAAGAAGATGATAAGAAATAATTGATGGCCCAAAATACCATAAAAGATAACGGGGTAAATCGTTAATTTAGTATTTAAAAAACTGAAAAATTAATCTTATTCAGCCTTGCATGTAAAAGAAAAATAAAATTGATTTTTAATATCATATTTTTATGTAAAGTAATTTCAATAAAAAATTAACGAGATATATTTGTAAGATGTTTTATTATTTAAAAACAGAAATCCTATAATAAATATTTCTTTGATTTAAAACTAAATTAACGTGTACCACGTTTAAAGACCGTCATTTACGAAGAAGAAAAAGTAGTAAATAAGAATTTCAACTAAAGAGGCAGGAATTACAAAAGAAAAGAAGTTCAAAAATTAAAAATTAGAATAAATGCGGAATAGATTTTGCATTTTAATGAAATATAAGTGAGAGAAAAGTGCAGATCAGAAGGTTTTGTAATTACTAAAAGAGAATCTTCCATACTTGCAAACAGAATTCAACTGCATCAAATGAATATTAAAAGTTACTTTTTTAAAAAAAATTTGAAGAGTCGTGTTTGTTAATTGGATAAAAAATAATCATTATAAGGACTTTAATTTACTTAACACTTTACGTCTTCTGCCTTGTTATTCAATGGCAATATATTCTCGTTGAATAATAAATGATAAATAATTAAATAATTAAAACTATTATGCATATTAAACCTATAAGATGCTTAATTGAAGAAATATCCTCCCGTGACCACTTTATATAATTTCCTGAATTTGTTGATCTCATTGCTAATTGTGGTAAATGATTTAGGTGTCATTCTAAGACACATGTCACAAATAACACACTTAATTACATTATAAAAATTATACTTTGAATATCCATATTTTATCATTAATTATCTCAATTAAATAATTCTTATTTTTAAGAATGATAACCTTCTTACAATAAGTTAAAAGTATGATGTCTAAATTTGTTAAAAGATAATTATTTTAGTTATTATGGATAGATAATCATTCAGGGTGCTTTAGGATGAAAATTTTAGAATTTGTGTACAAAGTTACAACGTCTGTTTATTAACGTTTATAATAAATAGATAATGTTTTTAATTGTATATGGATGAAAAAATTAGGTTAAAGATTTTTTTTTAGTCTAACTGTGTTAGACTAATATTCAAATCTACTATTTGGCTATTAATATAAATTCACAACTTAAATTACTTGAAAACCAATATATATTTCACAAATAATAATAGGAGATATTAAAAGAATGATGATAAGTTTTATCATTTGTATTTAACCAAAAATGAAAAACGATATAAAAAAAGTAAAGAAAGAAAATAAGAGTTCCGTGCTAAGAACATTGTTTAAAAATGTAATTAATGAACATAAAATTTTATAAAAAATTATAATTAATTGTAATATTAAATGAATTATGAGGTTAATAATTATTAAGATAAATTTATTTTTATTTATACAACAAAATTACTTATAAATAATATATGTTGTCTCGTGAGCCTTCTGTGAATGGATCAATTATGATGGATGTCTTTGGGAGTAGAGATGGAAAAAAATGGAGCAGATATGGTTTGGGCCGATGAAGGCAAAGATGGGATGTGAAAATGGAAAGGGGGTTTCTTCCTGCACCTCCAATATTTTTTCTGCACCTCCAAATATTCATGCTCTTCCATTTGTGCTATTGAAAAGTTAAATAAATAAAAAAAGTTTAATTAGGTAGACACAATAGTTAAACAATTATGAATGACAGAGTTAGTTGGCTGCCTGAATTAATTACCAGCCAGTGGTTTGTATACCTTACACCCCCTCTTTAGTTTCATTTACACTTTCACTCACACTTACTTTCACTGCAAAAAAATTCGTTGGTGGTTGAGGTTTGTAATTTTCAGTTGAGGGTCCACTCCTATTTTACCATTTGCTTCATTTTTTCTCAGAAAAAGGTACGCGCATTTAGAATAGAAGTTTATATTTGATAAGTTTATGTCTCAGATAAATGTTGCTTATGTTGCTGCGTTTTTAATATTTCATTCTTACGTTTATGGAAGTTATTTTTATTTACGGAAGTGTCATGTGGAAGTCAAGTTATTATTTTCATATACGGAAGTCGACTTCCGAAAGTGTATATGTAAAACGGAAGTCGACTTCCGAAAGGCAAGTGAAATTTCACGGAAATCAAATTATTTTTTCCCCTCTACGGAAGTCGACTTCCGAAAATGTATGTGTGAAACGGAAGTTGACTTCCAGAAGTGTATGATTAAATCGGAAATGGACTTCCGGTGAAGTAAGATTTTTATAGTGTTACGAAAGTGGACTTCCAGTCTTTTAAGTGAATTTTTCACCCAGAAGTCGAGTATTTGTTTGGTATGTAGTGTGGTGAGTAAATTTTTTCCACTTCCGTAATTAGTGGTTTATCTTGTTTTTTTTTTCCACTTTCGATGGTTTCTATGTTCTACCATGCTTCTTTTTTTTTTCACTTTTCCACTCCACTTCCGTAGATGGTTTTAGACTACTTTGTTTTTTTTTTCTTTTTCAGTTTTCCACTTCCGTAGATGCTTTTACACTAAGTTTTATTTTTTCTTTTTTCTTTCACTTTTCTACTTCCATGCTTTTAGACTTAGTGATATTTTAATTTATTTTATTTTGTAATTTATAATTTTGTTAGGGTTTGAATAATAACTTATGTTTTATTTATTATTTATTTATATTATTTATTTAACTTGAGCCACCACGATGTGCTCCTCTTGTCCTAGCCATGTCTGTAATTAAAAATAAAATTATTCGAACAATATAATTAATTAAAATTATCCAAAATTATAAATAATAATTATAATTTCTACAAATAATAATTATTTATAATTATTAATATTCAAAATTACAATATATTATTATTATTCGAAATTATAATTATTTATAAATAAAATTAATTAATATTTTAATTAATTAAATTATATTATATTAATATTAAAATAAATTTCAAATAAATTTGTTCAAAATTATTATTATTTAAATTTATATTTACTCAATAATTAAATTAATTAAAATTAAAATTATTCAAAATTAAAATTATTCAAAATTAAAATTATTTAAAATTATATTTACTCAATAATAAAATTAATTAAAATTTAAATTATTCAAAAATCATAAATAACCAAAATTTTAATTATTCAAAATTATAATTATTTAAATTTATAATTATTTAAATTTATATTTACTCAATAATAAAATTAATTAAAATTTAAATTATTCAAAATCGTAAATAACTAAAATTTTAATTATTCAAAATTATAATTTTTTAAAATTATATTTACTCAATAATAAAATTAATTAAAATTAAAATTATTCAATATCATAAATAACTAAATTTTTAATTATTCAAAATTATAATTATTTAAAATTATAATTATTTAAATTTATATTTACTCAATAATAAAATTAATTAAAATTAAAATTTATCAAAATCATAAATAACTAAAATTTTAATTATTCTAAATTATAATTATTTAAAATTATAATTATTTATGTTTATATTTGCTCAATAATAAAATTAATTAAAATTAAAATTATTTTAAATCGTTGATAACTAAAAATTTAATTATTCTAAATTATAATTATTTAAAATTATATTTACTCAATAATAAAATTAATTTAAATTTAAATTATTCAAAATCGTAAATAACTATAATTTTAATTATTTTAAATTCTAATTATTTAACATTCTAATTATTTAAAATTATAATTTTTTAAAATTATATTTACTCAATAATAAAATTAAATAAAATTAAAATTATTCAAAATCGTAAATAACTAAAATTTTAATTATTCTAAATTTTACTTATTTAAAATTATAATTAATTAATATCAAAATTATTTACATTAAAATTAAAATTAAGTAAAACAAAATAACGCAAAACGTCATTGGTTCTATGGAAGTCCACTTTCGTAATCAACTCTCGGGTTTGTGTTTTTACAAATCTATATTCAAATAAGAAAAATAACTACAGACCATACAACAAACATGGCAGAAACAAACAAAAAATTTAAAAATTAAAATATACAACAGGGATAAGTTTATTTATCTGTTGGAGAGGAATGATGAAGGGAAGAGGGAGAGCGGACAAAAAAATAAACAGCAGTGGGGCACGACGAGTGGGGCACGTTAGAGAGGAGAGTGGGACAGATGAGAGATTGGAGGGGTGTGCGGCGGCTAGGGTTGAGTGAAAAAAAAGTGAGGCATTAAATAGGAGAGAGAAATAGAAATTGATTGATTTAAGATTTTAAAATACTAAAAGGGTAGTTTTGGAATTTAAGAAAAGTTTGGAGGTGCAGAAGAAATATTGGGGGTGCAGGAAGAAAACCCCAAATGGAAAAAATGGTGGTGAAGGTACCCTAACTATTACAACCCACCTTTAAAAAAAAAAAACATATTCAAAAAAGTAAAATTCAACACGTTAAGCAATGCATATGTCTACATAGAACATTGTCATGTGTGACAAAATTTAGCACAATTAAAAGAGAGAGACTAAATACATTACTTCAGAAGGCAAAGAGATCAAATAGAATCAAATTTTGGATGAAAGATTATTTGTTATAATCGAGGATCAAAACCATATTTAACATTTTTTGTAATAATATCATTTTTAAGTATGTTTAATTCACTTTAACCTTGATAATTATTCTAATGTTAGATTATAGTTAGTTTAATTGATTTTAATAGTGTCCTTGTTTTGAGGGACACCATATTTTACGAGCTAATTATGTTTACTATTATAGTGTTTCTTTCTTCTCTTTTATAAAACACACACTTAATAAATTCAATGAATGCATGCACACTTTTTTTTATAGTACCTCTATGGGATAAGTTAGTCTGGACTAAGTCGAGGTGAGTCAACTTAGCCTTAAGTCGATCTAGGTCAAACAAACTTAGGTTGAGCTGAGTTGGTTCGAGTTTGAGCCAAGTTCACTGACTAAAGTCAATTGAGTTTGGGCCCCTGTTGAACCAAGTTATGCATGGCCCAAATCGAGTTGAGTTAGCTTAGCCTAGGTTGAAGAGAGTTGATTTGTGTTCAGGTTTAGCCAAATCGAATAAGTTAGTATGGGCCTAGGTTGAGCTAAGTCCATGTTGAGTCTAGTTGTAGAAAGCCCTAGTCCAACCTTATTATTTAGGACATAGGTCAATTAATTCAATCCCAACCCAAGTCGAGTCAAGTCGACCTGAGTCTAAGTCGAGTTTAGTAGACCCAAGTTTGAGTCGGGTAGATCTAAGAGTACGTAAAGTCAAATGAGCTTGGGTCTATATCAAGATGAATCGACTTCATCATAGGTTCACACGAGTTCACCCTAGCTTGGATAAAGACAAGTCAAACCATGCCAAATCAAGTAGAGTTAGCCCAAGACCAAGCTGAGCATAGTTAACCTAAGATTAGGCGATGTTGAGTCCACCCTAGCATAGGTAAAATCGAGTCAGGACCGTCATTTAATCAAGTTGGGGATAGGTCCATGTTTATTTTAGTCGGGACTAATCGACGTTTAACTAGTTATGCTAGGTTCAAGTCTTTATTGTTTGAGCAATACCAAGTCAGCCCTAGTCCAATCAAGATCATTTCAAGCACAACTTTATGAAGATTAGGTCAAATTGGGCTCATGTCAAACGAAATCGACCTGACCCTAAGTAGAGTTGAGTTAACTTGGTAATTAGTAAAAATGAGTTAGCTTGTTCCTTGGTCCAATTATTTTAATTTTTTAATTATTTCATGTTGTTCAACATGAGAACACCTTAATAAAAATTATCATTTTGGAATAATTTTTTGAAATATATTATAATCTATTCCAAATTACTTTTATAAATATCAAAACTTTTCAATATCACAGTTGAATGTCATCTTTATGTCGCCTTTAAAGTCGCCTTACTTAATTTTAAAACATTTCACTTTTGTTTGATTTTATGTAATTAAAGTAAATATCGAATATAATCAAGCATCATAAAAATATAAAATTGTGTAATTGCTTTATTACTGCCAACGTTTAAGAAAATAATTAGGAATATCTAATACCTTGTGTAATGATCGAATAAAATAAGAGGAATTGTGTGGGTACAAAAGTAAAAATTAATATAGAATCACATTTATTGTCTTGTGATAACATCAATTGTCTTATAACAAAAAGTAATTAGATTAAGTTTTAATGTATTGACATTTATATTGATATACTCTTAAATATAAAGAGTTAAACCATAATCATTATCTACAGTTATTGACTCAATGATAAAAACTCAATCTAAAATATCATAAAAAAAAGTTAATGTCAAAGTTTGATTCTCGAACGAGGTAATTGTTGAAACAAAATTATTATATGTTTATTATAGTTTGAACAAGGTGAAGTATACATCTAGAAATAATTAAATACTTAGTATAGAATATATTTTTTATAACGTTTTCAAAATGTTTAATCTGTAATTTTTTTATTACATTCTTACACATTAATCTAAAAAGCATTTTTATTGTTATGGTGTAATGGGGGAGGTATACGAAGCAATTGTGGACGGTGCGAAAAGCATTTGGAGTTTTATTGATGGTTGATGGGCCAGGCAAAAAATTCAAAAGTTAAGAAGTTTGCAGTCAACTCCGAAAGAGGTCACAATAAAAAAGACGCGTTTTGAGAGATGATTGTTATTAAAGTCAAACGCACGTCTCTTTTGAAGAACAGGAGAAGAAACAGGCAGAACAAAACCAACACAATCTAATCTTAATCTACTCTACCCAACAAGCCAAGAACTTCAGGTTCCATGTTGTTGTTGGACACATAAAACTGTAACTCAGAACCAATCAACACAACCCATTTCCTGTTCTTTCTTCTGTTCATCCCACCCACACATTTCAATGGAAAACCCAACACCATCACCCTCAGATTCTCTCACTTCTACCCTTTGCAACTCAATCCAAGCTCTGGGCCGTGGCTTTGATGTCACATCTGATTTCCGCCTTCTATACTGCAAAGGGGCACCTGGCTCCAGACTCGTCTATCTTGATGAGGAACATGCCACCGATCTTGTTCTTTCTCGTACTCTCGTTCTTCCAAATGTCTCTTCTGACATTTGTTGCTCCCCGGGACAGAGTTCTATGGAGAAGATCCCTGTCTGCTCCTTCCATGAGGTGATTTGTTTTTGCACGTTCTCGTGCTTGCTTGATTTTGATGGGGTGTAGCAGTTAATGCAGGGTTTGCCTTTTATTTCTCTGTGTAGTTCTTTATGTTTATTTTTGCTATTTTGTTAACTTTATTGTTTGTTTTTGGGAGAGTATGTTTGATGGGGAAACTTGCAATGACAGTGATGCTACACTGTTCCTTGTTTCGTGAGATAGGAATTGTGGTGATTGAAATAAACTATTTTATACTCTTTTCTGAGCTGTATTTTCTTTTTGGCAAATCTTGGTCCAGTAGATATATAAACTGCCTATATTGAGTGGTGCCAGGGATTAATTTGTGATCTAGGTTAACGTTATGAAAATCTTGTCAGGAAGTTGGCCGAAATGTGCACTTTAAAAGGATAAGGCCTATTTCGTTACTTAAAAAAAATGGACCATTTAGCTCAAGTTTTGGATGCATTTTATATGCAGTTATATGCTTTCTCATCACCAGCAAGGCACATTTTATCTTGCAACCTTGTCATATTTCTACTATGGTCCTTTTAGTGGCACTAATTTTTCAAACTAGCATCTCAGCCCTAGAAGCTCTAGAGATACTTCTAAAGATTATTCAAAGGATAGTATGCAATTATTTTTGGTGGATAAAAAAGTTGAATTCAATTTTAGATGCTCAATAAGCTGAAGAATGATGTAGCAAATTCTTCCAAAATATGGGAATCATATGGTAGTTGACAAGCTGGTAAATTGGGATTTTTGTACTCTACTAGTAGCTACTAGTAGAAGCAGTTTCAAGACAGTTTCTTTAAGACATATTGCAGATTTAACTTCTCTAAAAATTGTGGGTCACTTACAACATCAAATGAACTGTAGTTCGTAATTTGAAGATTCCTTTGAGCGGCTTACTCCAGTGCTGATCTTATTTTGCCTTGGATGATGATTATTCGAATATATTACGTTGATAAGATTGTTGTGGTTGTGTTGTGTAATGTCTAATATCTCATGTTGACTTTAAGCTGCAGGTTAGCTGTAGTTTGGACTGTCATAAAACATTTTTGGGTGGGAAGAATCACTTTACAAATGTAATCTACTTTTCAATGTTCTTTTGTTTATCAACTTGTCAAAGATCTCATCCGAGATAAGATAGATGAACTAATAGCTATGTAGTTGGTTTAGGAGCCTATTTACTTCACAGACTATGTTATACTTGCATATTATAAACTTTGTGCCTTGTTTCAACAAAATCTCACCATCTTTTTCTTTACTGTAATTGATGATTGGTTTTCCAGATGGCAAAATGTTTCAATGAGAAGTCAGGCCTGGCAGAAAAATTTCCTCTTGGAAGCTTCAATTCAATGTTCAATTTTACTGGCTCCTGCATTGTGGATGCAACAGCCACAAAATCTCTTGCCATGGTTGGGTATTTCATTCGGCTGTTTGAAGTTAAACTCACCAATCCAAATTTAGTCTTAAATGATGAAATTAAGCGTTCTGTTCCTCATTCTTGGGATCCAACATCCTTGGCGAGGTAACTATGTTTTATTGTTTGCTGTAAGTAATGTTATCAATTTGGTAAATTATTGTAGAAAATGGTTTTGATTTGGTATTTTTGAGTATTTAAAATTATGTTTGTTCAGTATTTTTGAACAGAGATTTTTTATTTATGTCGATTTTATGCATATACACACACACACACACACTATCAAATATACACTTGTGCCAGGTTTCACTTCTTGCACTATATATTTTTTGACAAAGTTATTAGTAGTGCACATTAGTGCTGTTATCTTGGGTTAGCTCTTTCTAGTCCTGGCCTTCTAGGCTCGGTTTTGATTAAATTTTCTTTCCAACTTACTTTAATAATTCTAAATTCTAAAACTTTATTTGGAATTTAGTACTAATGCGTTGCTGAAGTTATGATTACCATTTCAACTGTTAAATACATTTGCCGTTGCCTCCTAATATTTTATGTAGTAGACACTGAAGTTTACCTATTTGTGGTACAATAACAGTAAATGACTTGTATACTTTTATGTTAGATTTGATGTACAGGACAAGTACTAATACAGGATTTCTTTCCTTTCTCAGTTTTATTGAGAATTATGGTACCCATATTGTTACATCAGCAACAATAGGTGGCAGGGATGTCATATACGTCAGGCAGCACCAATCATCTAGTTTATCTGCATCAGACATTGAGAATTATGTAAAGGACATTGGAGATGATAGGTTTCATGATGGAAAGAATATATCTGGTCCTGGTCCTTTAAAATACAAGGAGAAGGTTTGTTTAAGAAATGCCTTTTTCCCGTTATTATTCACCAAGCACACGATATTTTTCTACCTGTAATTGTGCATTCAGTTTCCTCTTTATGCAAATTAGGTGCTGGCATATTTGTTGCGTCATTTGTTTTTTTGCTTCCTATTGCACTCTCTATCTCATTGGCAACTTTTTAGTCATTGATTTCTTGCCGCAGGATGTTACTGTCATTTTTAGGAGGAGAGGTGGGAATGATCTTGAGCAAAATCACTCTAAATGGGTGGAGACTGTAAAACTGGCACCAGATATCATTAACATGACATTTACTCCCATTGTTTCTCTTCTTGAAGGAGTACCTGGGGTTAACCATTTGACACGTGCCATTGATTTATATCTTGAATGTAAGTTCTAATCCAAATATTAAATATTAAGAATGGTTTTAACTTAATTTATTGGTTATAATAAGTATTCAAAGGTAATGCACTCTGTGACTTACATACAAGCTGTTAAATACATAAACTATGTCAAAACACATCGAGATTCACTTAAATGCCTTAAATTCGTAAACATTCAGGGGCATGTTAGTTTGTCTAAACATACATTAATGCCTCAATCAGTAACTACTTTTTTCAAATAAAGTTTATTGTCTAATAAGTAAAATAAATATTCAAGAAAACTCACCAAATAACAACCAAATCTTATGCCACCAAGTGAGGTTATTAGAATCAATTAATGCCTTTGGGCATGAAAATCCAGTATTTCAGTAAAGCTATTTAAACAAGGTATTTTTATTGGTTTATTGGTCTCTCCCAATGTTTTCTTAATTCAACCTCTGCTACTTTTGATCAGTATCTTCTCTTTGATCCACTTTGTTCATCGGAGAGATTACTAGTCTTCTTCTAAACCTCAATCAAAACAGAAAAGTTTAAAACAATAAATAAGTAAATTTACAAAAGAAACAACTCGTAGATAATTTGATGACTTATACATTTTAGACATGTTGCCCCCTGTTGATCTGCCAGGGATGGATATTTATTAAATTCATTCAGATTAGTCTTTTTTTAAACTATTCTTTGCCTAAATTGAGTACCAGATCATGATGGAGATTTATTGATATTAAGATGATGTATATAGCTTTCACGAAGAGAACATTTTGATGACTTTTCCTCTTGCTGTGTATATGATATAGTCCCCTGTAAGTTTGTGAAAATTTGAAAAATTGTCATTTTCCTATATTTGTTTACTTATACATGTACAGGGTTTTTACCTGCATTGTTAGAAAATTCTAGTAACTGTTTTTCGATTCAGTCAATCAAAAGACTCGCTATAAATATGCAGACTAGCTAAAAATGAACTTAAAATCAAAGGACATTCACATCTAACATGATGATTTCAAGACAAGTTTGACAAATAATACTGAAAAAATATAGCCGTATGTTTTTGGTTGTTTGATATAGTGTAGATAATTCACATGTCTGCTATATCCACCAGACAAACCACCCATCGAAGATCTACAGTATTTCTTGGATTTCCAAATAGCTCGAGTTTGGGCGCCTGAGCAGAGTAATCTACAAAGAAAGGAACCTGTCTGTCCATCCCTCCAGTTCAGTTTGATGGGACCAAAACTTTTTGTCAGTTCAGATCAGGTAATTTTAACTAAGCTTCCTTGAACTCATACAAGTTTGTCACATAGAATTAGAAAGCGTATGGAAGAGCTTCTGTGGAGCTTAGTTTAGCTTACGAGAGTGCCTTATAAGTTATGACCTTCCTACATGTTCTATTTGACTTATTGAATAAGCTTCATAGAGAACCTTGTCAAAGTAACTTTGTTTTTTTGAAAGCTCATTTCAGTTAAGCTTCACAGTCACAAGTATATGAATAAATTCTCATGTAGTAAGTTCCTTTTGTATAAGTACTTAAATAACTTATTTTCCCAAACATAGTTTCTTATGCAAAATATTCGTGAAAGAATTGAAAGTGTCTTTCTATTCATAATGGAGAGAACTAAAGCAATTTATCAAGATGGCTCGGATTGCCCTGCGATCTACTGATAGTATTGCTGACAATGTACTGAACTAGCAATAGTATTGCTATCTGTAATAGTAGCATAATTTTTCACAATTAATGTTATTTCATAATTCAACAAACAGTTGTAAATATTGATAAATACTAACCTATAAACAAGATAAAGTAAAGCAACATATGATGGAGTTAACATTATGATATGACTTGATATGCAGGTAACAGTTGGACGCAAGCCTGTGACTGGACTGAGACTTGGTCTAGAAGGCAACAAACAAAATCGACTAGCAATTCATCTGCAACATTTTGTCTCCCTCCCAAAAAATCTTCTACCTCACTGGGATACCCACGTGGCCATAGGTGCTCCCAAGTGGCAAGGTCCCGAAGAACAAGACAGCCGTTGGTTCGAACCGATCAAATGGAAGAACTTCTCCCATGTAAGTACTGCACCAATTGAGTATACTGAAACTAGTATAGGGGATCTCTCTGGTGTTCACATTGTCACTGGAGCTCAGCTTGGTGTGTGGGACTTTGGAGCCAAAAATGTGTTACACCTCAAACTCCTCTTCTCCAAAGTACCAGGTTGTACAATAAGACGGTCTGTTTGGGACCATAACCCCTCCACTCCTTCTGCTGCACAGAGACCCGATTCTTCATCATCGTTGACAAAGAAAGGTTCTGATGACAAAAAGGAGGATACTTCAACTCACATAGGAAAACTGGCAAAAATTGTGGACACGACAGAAATGTTTAAAGGGCCTCAAGATATTCCTGGCCATTGGTTAGTCACAGGGGCTAAGCTTGGAGTGGAGAAAGGGAAAATTGTACTGAGGATAAAGTACTCTTTACTTAACTACTGATTGGTTTTTTCTTCTTTTATTGTTTTGTTGTTTTCCCCTCCTTTTCAGCAGAAACTGTAGTCTAGCATTCTTTTGCACAGAAAATCTTTTGAATTGCTTTTCTTAAGTAGATTTATTTATCACTCAGCAGCTTAGTTGATATACTTTGAATTCAATTTTGTTTATTTATTGTACATAGTGATATTGTTGACAGATGTTGACATTTTCTTATATATTATACCTTTTCCGCCTGAGGATTTGGATTATTTTGTTGACTAGCAGACATGAAGAAAGAAAAGGGAAAAAGCTTCCATAAAAGAAGACAATTATTGGTTGCATCAGTGAAAAATCTTATGAATTTTGATTGGATAAAAGAAAGTCTCTTTGGGTGGGAACTAAGAGGAAGTTCAATGGAAGATCAGGGTAAGGTTGGTGGTGTGTTCTGCCATTAACCAGAACCACTCTTTATTTCTTTAGTTTCAGGGTTTAGAAGGAAAAAGGAAAATCAATTTAGAATAAATAGGAAGAGAAAGATCGATTGCACCATAAATATATTTTTTAATTTGATACTGTTTTCAATGAAAATATCAAATGGGTTAATAAAACTATTAACAAATTATGTCAAAGATAATTATTTCTACCATACAAGTTGATTCTATCAATAACATATTTATTAATAAGTTTATAATTTTTTTTCCAGAAATACTTTAAATTATCATATTTTATTTTATTCACTTAAAAACATCGTGACTCAAAAACTTCAAATCCAAATTATATTTATTTTATATTGTAAATACAATTTATATTATCATATACGTTAATTTAAATTTTATAAACTTAAGAGAAAGAGAATATTTATTTCCTTACATTCTTTATTTTGGAAGAATTAAAACGTTTGCAACAAATTCTGGTGACAAATTGTAGAGATTTAAGTAATTTTATTTTCCTTGATTATAGGTTAAAATTGTTTTTATCCTTCGACTTATAGTAAAAATTGGAATTAATTTCTATTGAAAATTTTGAACCAATTTAGTCTCTTATATTTAAAAATGCGTGAATTTAGTTTTTTAAATCAAATTTTTTTAAATTTATTTAATGTTTCAAACAGTTTCTCAACTAATATTGAAGTCAAAACCGTGTAAATTAAATCCATACATTTATATAGTTGAGGGACTAAATTAATTCAAAATTTTTAAAAGAGACTAATTCCAATTTTCACTAAAAGTTGAAAGACAACGTTAGGAATTTATGAAACAGAAAAGAGGAAGATTTTTTTATATATAAATTTTAGTTTTTGATAAAAATCTAAAATACTATTTGTTATTATTCTGAAACGTGGATCCACTAAAAAAGTAGTAAAACCATCTATTATTCTCCTCAATTTGTTTTCAGCAATAAATTTATATAAATTTACGAATAATCATAGAATACTAAAAAATATTGGTAATATTTCATCCGATGGTACAGAAGAACAATTTAAATATATTCCCATTTGATCATTTTTTTTTTTTGCAATAAAGTGTTAATTTTTTGTAATACTTTTCTTACATTGATAACATGAAAGAAAAACACACTCAAAGAAAAAGTACAGGGAGTAATTCTCTATAAAAATTAAAAGTAAAATCATAAAAATTTCTAGGATAGAAAAATAAAATAACTTTTCTGTAAAATTAAAATTATTCAATTTATAGAAATTAATTTCTTATTCTTTTCATACATAAACCACTTTTTAACTTATAAAAAAAGTATGTTTATTTATTTCTTTTCTTATTTTTCTTATATCATGAAAAAATTTGTTACGTAATTATATCTAGTTAGTTACCATTGAGAATTAAACAGGGCTAACAAATGAATGACATAACAGTTTAAAGTGAAGTCATCTTAACTGTATTACAGGTATAATTTGCCGGCTACCTAGCTATTTCTATTTGTAATTGCTTCAAACACCATGGCTTCATGTAACAAGTGGGGTTCTGCTATACCCTACCTCGAAAAAATAATCAACAAATCAAATTATTGGAATTTAATTTTCATCACCATCATTGAACTTTATATATTGTATGATATGTGAATATCTGTTGGCACTCTTTTACATTTTATGTAAAATGCAAGAACAAACTTTTGACAACATGGTACACTCAGTTTCTAAGTTAATGTGTTTATTGCTCAGTCTGTCACTAAACAGTTTGTCTTCAGCCCAATGTTTATTTTTTTTAATGAACAATCTCCAAAGAAGAAGTGTCAGTGTTCTATATTTTAACTTTTGAGTGTGTGCCAACTATTCAGATAGTGCCTTGGAGTTGTTCAAGAAAGGTGGGAAAAGAGTTAAATAGAAACACTCAAATGTTGGGAAACTCTTGGATGGTTTCCAAGTCTTTTTCTTGCTGAGTTGCTGTCTAATATTTTATGCAGCTTTTGCACCACATGCATCCATCATCTTCACTGATTCAGAGAGTGTTACCTAAACAGTTCAACTGTTGAAATCTATGATGTAATATTATTGCTTAATTTTTTCTGGTTTTATTGTTGAGATTCACTTTGCTACAATCATAATTTTTTTTAGTGAGTTTTGTAAGAGGTAGTTCCACAAATAATAATTTCTTTTATAGGATCTAGCCATTTTGTACTCGTCATTATGCATCTTGCTGATGGCAATTGAAAACTACCTTCGAATCTTCCAGTTCATGAGACGGCGAATTCCATGCAGTTCAATTTCGCAATCAACCAAAAACAGTGCATTCTGCAGAACTGGTCATTATAAAATGAATGACAGTGACCTTATTAATTACGAGACATTTGGAGTGTTACCTAATTAGTTGGATCATGAATGTATATATAAGGGAAGAGAATGGTCTTTCCCTTCTGAATTTTACTATAAACTACTTCCATTTCTTTTGAGTTGGCTATTCAAAATTTTCATCATGGTACTATTTTTGCTTTGTTTACTACTACATGCATGCACCGTTTTCTAGTTTCTTGCATTCCCCTTGCATATTCATCTGATGTCTTCATTTGCAAGCAGGAAAATCGAGTTGCTGATGGGAATGTAGAGAGGATGCAGCGGGAGGGAGAAGATCAGGTGGTGGTTGAGGGAAAAGTCGATTGGAAAGGAAGAAAAGCTTTGAAACACAAACATGGAGGGATGAAGGTTTCATTGCTGATAGTTGCAGCATTTGGAATGGAGAACATGGCAACTCTGTCACTAGCAGTGAACTTGGTATCATACTTCAATCAAAACATGCATTATGAACTTGCAGATGCAGCTAACATGGTCACCAATTACATGGGTGTTAGTTACATGCTCTCCATTGTGGTGGCCCTTCTTGCTGACACTTGGATTGGCCGATACAAAGCCGTTGTTATTTCTGGATTCTTCGAGTCTTTGGTAAAGTACTATCTTGATTCTTAACACTCTTTTTCAGAGATTCAACACAAATTAGTAATATTGATAAAGTGAATTGTGTTGTAGGGACTGGCATTGCTTACAATACAGGCACACAAGGCTAGCAGAGAGTCACCGGTTTGCAACGTGTATGTGAAAGGTGCAGGTTGCGAAAAGGTAAGTGGGAAGCTTGAAGCTTTTCTCTTCGTAGGGCTCTACTTGTTGGCCTTTGGAAGTGCAGGTGTGAAAGCTTCCTTGCCCTCACATGGTGCTGATCAATTTGATGAGAGAGATCCCAAAGAAGCAATGCAAATGTCCAACTTCTTCAACTGTCTCTTCTTAGGACTCTGCATTGGTGGTGCAGTCAGCTTAACGTTTAATGTCTATGTAGAAAACAATAATGGATGGGTCTGGGGCTTTGGAATCTCCACAGCTGCTATTGTTTTCGGCACCATAATCTTTGCCTTAGGGTTGCCACTGTACCGAATTCATGTTGCACGCATAACAAACGGAATCATGGAGATAATACAGGTCTACGTTGCTGCAATCCGCAACAGAAACCTTCCCCTTCCTGCAAATCCTAACGAACTATACGAGATTGATAAGGATAAAGAAGCTGCACTAGAAATAGAGTATCAACCTCATACAGATATTTACAGGTTCAATCCCTTAATAGAGTATCATTGTCCATATTCCAGTGTATATAGTTAGGTATAAACATGAAATTTCATTTGCACAGGTTTTTGGACAAAGCAGCCATCCAAAGAAATTCCGATGTTGAAGCTGAGAATGAAAAGACTCCAAACCCATGGAAACTATGCAGAGTGACGCAAGTAGAAAATGCCAAAATCATTCTGAGCATGCTCCCTATATTCTGCTGCTCAATCATAATGACCCTTTGCTTAGCACAACTCCAAACCTTCTCTATTCAACAAGGCTCCACCATGAACACCAGGATCGCCAAGCATTTTCACATCCCACCTGCATCCATACCAATCTTCCCAGTTGTGTTCTTAATAGTTTTTGTCCCTTTCTATGATCGCATTTTTGTGCCCTTTCTAAGCAGATTCACTGGTATCACCACTGGGATCACGCACTTGCAGCGCATAGGAGTTGGCCTAATACTCTCGTGCCTCTCCATGGCAGTTGCAGCAGTCATAGAGGTGAAGAGGAAAGGGGTTGCGAGAGACAACAACATGCTTGATGCATTCCCAGTACTGCAGCCATTGCCATTGAGCATATTCTGGCTTTCTTTTCAGTATTTTTTGTTTGGCATAGCTGACATGTTTACCTACGTTGGACTTCTTGAGTTTTTCTATTCAGAGGCACCGAAAAGCCTTAAATCCACATCAACATGCTTTCTGTGGTGCGCCATGGCCGTTGGCTATTTTCTGAGCTCTATATTGGTGAAGATCGTGAATAGAGCAACCAAGAATATTACTGCAAGTGGAGGGTGGTTAGCAGGGAACAATATTAACAGAAACCATCTTAACTTGTTCTATTGGTTACTTTCCATATTGAGCTTGATCAACTTCTTTGTGTATTTGTTGGTTTCAAAGAGGTACAAGTACAGACCTCATAATCCTGCAGTTACTGGTGGCAATTAGAGGAATAATGATGGTGGCAGATAAAGGTTTAACTTTTAAATATGATTAATATGGAAGGAGTGAAAATTACAGTGGCTTGTGCTTTTCTTTGTTTTGTCAAATGTATGTGAGTAAATAGAGCAGCAGATTTCTCTTCCTTGTACTGTCTTCATTTAGAGTCGTAGTTTCCTTCTACTGTCAAATGTATCTCATTTCTATCTTTACTTTTATGAGATTTTCTAAAAATTAATGGAAAAGAAAAACAATCATGAAAAATATCATTTTACTGTGTAAGTATAAAAGTTATATCTTTCAGGAAAAATGTGTAGATGATAAAAAGTATGTGTTTTCATGAGAAAAGTGTATCTCTTTATCAAAGGTTTGTAAGAGTCGTCTCATTTTAAAATTGTATTTATTCATTAAAAGACATAAAATAATATATAAATAAAATTACTCTTCAATTTTAACCTTCAAGGATTTTTCTTAAATTTAACTGTATATTTTTTTAAAATTTAATATTTAAAAAAAAACAAATAAAAATCATCTACAAAAAAAATATATATATATATATATATATATATATATATATATATATAATCAAATTGTAAAAAATATTTATATCTATTTTTATAATTGTAATTTTATTATTTTTTGTTATCATAAAAAAAATAAAAAAGTAAAAACACATTTTTTTTAGTTATTGTAATTAGTTTATTTTTTCTGTTTAACTTGGCAGTATCTTTGTTATATATAATTTTCACTTTTTGTACATTTGATTACTCAATGAATTTTTGTATGTTTTTCTCTAGTTATTCAAGAAGAGTAGCAGAAAGAGATTGATAGCTCAACCAAATCTGAATCTTTTGCATTCTTTCGCTATCAAGAAGAATGGCTTTGATTTTAAGAATAAGAAATATAGACTTGTATGCTCACAATGGAAACATCGCTCATACCAAAAATCACAAAGGTTATTGATTGTACACTTGTTTGTTTCTTTAAAGGTATGTAATCCTAAAGTGTATATGCTTATAATTTCTATAAACACCTTCTCCATTTATTTCTTATGTACTAAGGTACAATTGTGATTCACAAATTTTTTCCCTTACCAAAATAGAATCAGTCTTGAGCCAAATATTTGGCCACCTTCTTTCCGATACAAGTTTTATTGCAAAAGTGGTTCCAACAAGCTCAACTTTAATGGCATACACGTTGTCAATAAAAGTAGTCAAACCTATACATTCACTAGTGCTTCCACAAAAGATAACAACATAGGCTGTCGAACTAGGCACTTCCCTCTCTCGCTACTCCGTCAACTCTTCATTTGATCATCCCTCGTAGTAAAAGTTTATACGATATGTTTGGACGAGAAAATTTAAGATAGTTTGAAGAATTTAAATTTTTTTTAAAAAAATTATATATTTGGATGAAAAATTTAAAAGTAAATTGAAATTGAGAAATTTTAACAATTAAAATAATTAAATAGTAGGAAATTAAAATTTCTCAAAGTTGTGAAATTGTTTATTGGTTAGGATGAAAAAAATACAGGTCCAAAAAGTCAAGTCGGGTTGAGACAAAAGATTGAGCTAAATCGGTTTGGGTCGAAGGTCGATCAAGCCAGCTTGGATTGAAAGTCGAGCTAGGCTGATAGTTGAACTAGGTCGAAAATCAACTTAAATCAAAAGTCCGGACGAGTCATATCGATTTGAAAGTTGAGCTAAATTAAGTTAGACTCAAAAGTAAAAAAATAGAATTAAGTTCGCCGTAAAATAGAAATTAAATTGCTTTATCCAATAAAAAAATTAAAAATTAAAATATTTCAATCATTTCATCCAAATTATTATTGATGAAAATTTTAAATTAAAATTTTTCTCTAATAAAAATATGTGAATTAATGCTAATCATAGCTAAACATTATGAAAGAAAAAAGTTTTTGGGTCATTAAAAAAAACGAACGATTTATATGAGAGAATTTTACATTATTTATCATCTAAAAACCTTAAATTATTAGTAACTCTTTGCCGTTTATGTTATTTCACCACTATTAATTTAACAGGATACATTTTACTCAAGTTTAGACTTCAATGACTTATTTAATCAGGAGTTTCTTTTATATTATACTATATATGATGAACACGTACACTTTTAGCATAATTAATTATATTATTTATCATTTTTTAGTATATAAATGTTTCTTCTTAATTTAGTTTTAGTATAGAAATATAAAAGAGAAATTAATTAGAAATAATCTTAATTATTTATATTTTTATTGATATTGATATATTTTTTTAAATATGTCGACGAATGCATTAATTTGAAAAAAGAGTTTCTCAAATATAAAGAATTTGTTAGAAATATTTCACAATATATTAGTTACGTGCAATAGCATGATACATAAATAATGAGAGTCATATATACCAACAAATTATTTTTATAACTATTTTTTATTATAATTTCGCTTTTTATGTTTTAGTAATTGTGTTTTATTATCATAATAGTTATATTAAATTTTGTAATTATATGTATTATTCTTTTATTATCATAAAATGTAGACATATACATTTTATATCATCTATGCTTTTATTAGTTTATAAAAAAATATTAAAAATCATGAAAGTTTGATAGAAGAATATTGTATTTCTTGGCAACGGACAAGTACAAAATAAGGTCGCTCTTAAAAACAAAAGATTTATAAATTAGGTATTTTAATTTAAAATCAGAAGGCTTTTTAAGAAAGATTGTTTTGTAAATTGATTAAATTTTGAAGGAATTCCAATTCACTAATGCTATCATATCAAATGAAAGAAATCACAGCATCGACAAGTCATAATTAATAACTAATCCTTTCAATAAAATAATTTATATATCTTAATTTTCTTAGTTCCAAATTATTTAAGAAAAAAATGGTATGAAAAAAATTAGAAAAATATATATCAGCACGGCTCGTATGGCCTCTGGAAAAAAATTACTAATCTAATAAATTGGCATACCTAAATTAACCACGTTTAGAATAATATTTTTATTTGTAAATTACAATATTGATTAATAACTCAGTAAAATAAATGTATTAATTACTTTACACATGTTTTTATAATATCAACAGTTTTTTTTTTCCTTAAAAGACAACACCTATCCTGAAAATATTATGTTCACCCTAAGCATAATACTTAAATGTTTTCCTTTTAGAAAAAGTCAGTAGTAATCATTTAAGATATAATGAAGACTTATCTATGAAAATTCTATCAGAGAAATTTCAATATATTATAATTTGAAATTTTCATTTCTGAAAGAGAATATTTTTTTAAGAGTTGTTTTATTCCCCATTTAACCATATGACTTCATTCAATCGATTGTTTTATTTTAGTTTACTTTTCATTCACAAATTTTTAATCTGTTAAATAGTAAATATTATTTTTGTAATGGTTTGATTTAAATTTTTAAATCTAAATCTAAATCTCGATGCAATATTTCAAATTACAGATAATCGTTCTTTCATAGTAAAACTTGAATTCTAATATTGTTGTAATTTTAGTTCATCTTGATTTAAAATTTTAGCATGCTATTCTAATAAAGATCGTTTCACTTTCAAAAGATTTATATATGGGTTTGAGCACTTATCATTAAGCTAAAAACTATAGTCATTAGTCAAGACGCAACTCTTTTTATTTAAAAGTGTAATACAATTCTAAAGGTAACAATTTATTCGATTGTGACCCGATCCACTTGACCTCTGTCACGGAATAATTGATGTCACTTACAATATAATATATAATATTTGTTATTAATTATAAAAACACTGAAATAAACTAAAATTACAATATCAAATCAGGTAATTTATCCAATTAAGTTTTGAGAGTCAACTAATTAAAGTGCCCTGGTCTTTGGCAGCCATAGCCGGCTAGTTATGGTTGAATTTTTATCAGATTGAGACATCAACAGTGACTCCAAAAAACAAACAAATGGATCTGCTACCCCACCACAAAATATAATCACTAAACCAAAATTTAATTTATTCTAATTTTCATCGTCATCAAAATAAATAAATATATATTTATTGATGCTTGACCATTTACTCTATTATTTAGATTTTATGTAAAATGTAGCAACAAAACTTATTTTCTTGTAGTGACACGCACTTTTTATGTTAATTTATTGCTTAACACAAATTTTTATGTTAATTTTCATTCAAGTGCTAAGAATTAACTATTTCTTTTTGTGTTAAATTTGATTTTTACACGATTTATAGTTTTCAAAAATAGTCCCTATCTCATGACTTTCATATAATAGTATGATTGAGATTTAATGTTTGGATAGTTGTTGGAATTGAAATACGGTGGATCTATCTTATAAACTAATTTATAAGGGTGAATTAGATTTTAAATTTAATTTTTAAAATAGTATCATATTATTCTCATATTATATTTTTTATATATACTAATTTTAATATTTTAAAAAATCCAAGACGTGTATTTCATCCATATCCATTAGGTATATTTAGTGTTTCCATTGTGATTGGTGCGTAATAATGAATTTTGGAAAGAATTTGAAGTGAAGAATTGTAAGAGGTATTTTTAGTGTGATCCAGGTCATAAGATGTCGTTTTATTGGGCCACAACAGTTTTACTTGATCGTTACATATGCTAAATAAAACAAAAGGAAATCATCTCAAGTCACTTGAGATCTTATAGTCTTTAAATAAATAATTTTACTAGTACAAAATTTTAGTAAAAAATGAAAGCTTTATAAATTTCATCATGGGATTAACAAATTTCACAATTTTATGTGATGTGAAATTCACCTTTTCTTATTTTTTCTTTCTTTTAAGGCGAGAGCCTTTCAATATTCACCACACTACAACAAAATTCTCAAAATTCTTAAATGATAATTAACTTTAATGATAAGAATTATTAGTTATTATAATAATAAATTTAAATACTAATTTACGAAATTAAAAATTAATGATTAATAAAATAGTCATTATATTATGAATTAGAAATTATAATTAGTCATTAAATTCGTCAAAATTAATTATTAAAAATTTTGCCGTCAAAAATTAGTTTTTTAATTTCTAATTAATTAATAATCAATTATAATTTCTTTTATTTATAATAATAACTATTTTAATTTTGTAAATTAATATATAAATTAATCACTATGATTAATTATTTTTTTATTTTTAATTAAAAGTTTTATTGTAGTACCATTAAATAAAATAGAGACATATTAAAAATAGAACAATATATTTACATTGTTAATTATTAATTTACCTAAAAATTTATGAAAGGTAAAATTTTAACCATTATATTAAGTATTTAATGTCTTAGTTGAATTAATAACTCATAAGGATGATTTTAAAAATCAAAAGGAAGTTTCAATCCTCCAGAACAACAAAAAAAGTTATGATGCAATGTAACTTATTATTGGGAGACAACATAAAATTGGGACTTTGTGAAAATAAAAATAAAAATTGGGAGATAACATGTTCAACACTAGATATGTCTTAAGGACAGTTAATCTTCTGGTTTTATTTTTTCTACAGATTTTTTTTGTATTTTTACTAGTATTGATATGTTACGTGAATTATATTAGTTGAAAGTATTGTTATTAACTTTAAATAAATTTTATTATATTTAACAAATTATTTAAACGTTATATATATATTTTACAATATTCAAGGTATTTACAAAAATTCTGCGAATAAGGAAGGTAACCTACATCTGTGTATTGTCATCAATGGAATAAAGCTAGTGAAGTATAAACCTTTTATATAAATATAATTCAAAATGTAAGAAAAAAAATATATAACATCTTAATTGCAACAATTAGCATGCAATTTTTAAATTAATATTAACTAATTAAAATTTAATTTTCACTATAACATTATTACCACTAGTACTTGTTAGTAACTATTCTTTGCTATTTTTTTGAGTTCTCCCGTCTTCATTGCACAAGAAAATGAATACTTCAATCATTAAAAGCACAATATACTTAATTTCTTATTCAATCATATTTTCCTTATTATACTACTTGAATTATTAAAAAACAGAACATACTTATATATTTCTTATTTCAACCATATTTTCTTTATTATATAATTTCCATTAATAGTACAATTTAATTTACATTGTGTTTAATAAGCCTAGTGAAGGTCATTTAAGATTGAGGGGTTGTAACTAATTTGTTGCAGTTAATAAGGGATGAAAACCCCCAACCCCAACTTGATAAATACAGAATTTTATATATAATTCAAGTGTACATATTTTAAATTAATTGTTCATCTTTGTTTTGTTTTTTATACGTCTATATTACACACTTTTAGTTGATCTTGGATTTCTATAAATGATTGGGAAATTGTAATATGATTATTATATTAACATAAAATAAGATGTATTGATTAAGGATTAGGACATCATAAATCTATTTAACCTAAACCCACCTAGATAAGGACTCGTTAGAATATTATAAATAGAATATCATTTATGAGATACACATTTTTTATTGATTATTGTGGGAGAGTCGTTCTCGTGAAGATCGGGTCAACTCATACATATTTTTTTTTTCATCATAGATATTTTGCTCTAATATTTCCTTTTTATTATGGTAATAATCTCTTTAATTTATAGTGTGTACTGTTTTTAGAAAGTGCCGTCGTATACTTCTCATTTTTAAATATAATTAATAATGTCTTTTTCATTTCAATTTGGAATCCACAGCTAGTAATAGAATTGTGAGATTGAGAATTAAATTTTAATTCTGGAGAGAATAACACTAGAATTATAATTTTGAAATGACCATCGCATTTGTTACAAGAATATGAAATAACAAAAGGAATTTTGAAACTAAAGACAAAAGTTAATATTCTCCAGAGTTGAAAACGTATATAAACTTTTTTTCTACAGGAAATTTTTTTTAAGATAAATAGGTACTCGTCATTATGGTTCTTGCGTTGATGGTGTTAGAAAACTTGCTTAGAATCTTACTGTGGGAGAGTCGGCAAATTCCATGTAACTCAATTCGCTATCAACCAAGAACAGTGCATATTCTCTTTCACTGGAACTGGTCTTCACCCAACATATGATGGTGACCTATTATGAGTCACTATCGTTCATTTGGTGAGTGCATACTTATCTTTTATACATGTAAATCGCTAAGGATGAAGTATATATAAGATAATGTTTTTTTCTCCTATCGCATTATACAATATTACTTCTCTTTGTTTTTGAATTGGCTATTCAAAACTTTTCTGCATAACCATGGTATTTCATTTTTTTTTCCTTTGTTAGTTATATGCATAGCATGCCACTTATTCTGATCATCACATTTGCATGCAGGAAAATCATGTTGTTGAAGGGAATGTGAAGTGGATGCAGGAGGAGAGAGCAGAGGTTGTTGATGGAAAGGTTGATTGGAAAGGAAGAAAAGCTTTGAAGCACAAACATGGAGGGATCAAAGTTTCATTGCTCATACTTGGTAAGCTACAACTGATATGCAGTGTGAGTTCATCAACATTTTCCTAAAGAGTAGCATGAAAATGAAACAATACAAAATAAGCTTTGTAGATTAACCGATAGCAAGCAACCATTTTCAATTTTTCAACCCTCAACTCGATTTTATAGGGTTGACTTAAATTTAAAATTTAATTCTTAACATAGTATCATATCGATGTTATAGGGGTTGGTTTAAACTTAAAATTTAATTCTTAACATAGTATGAGATATTAAGAATTCAAGTGTGGATCTAAGTTTCACGTTGAATTAAAAATGAAAGAGTAAAACACTATATAAGGATCAAGGTCCATAAATTCATTATCTTAAGATTTTATAGAATTGAATTAAATTTAAAATTTACTTTTTAAGTTAAAATCATTTTTTTTTCAATATGGGAACTAATAATTGCTGAAGTGAAACCATGATTACTTACCAATAAGAAAAATACAAAGATAAATCCTTAATTTAATATGATTAAATGGATTAATTAATTGTGCATAGTGTTATTTGGGTTTGGATGCAGGCGCAATTGCTATGGAGAACATGGCAACTCTATCACTAGCAGTGAACTTCGTGTCGTACTTCAATGGAATTATGCATTATGAACTAGCAGATGCAGCCAACATGGTGACCAACTACATGGGTGTGAGTTACATACTCTCCATTGTGGTTGCTGTTCTTGCAGATACTTGGATTGGCAGATACAAATCTGTTGTTATTTCTGGATTTTTTGAGTCATTGGTAAGATCCAAAATTACCTTTTCTTTGCATAATAATACAACTTATTAATCATTCATTATATATATTACAATTGGTGCATGAAAAAATATTTTTTTTCAAATATGACTGTGAAATTACAAGTTTTGATGAGGAATAATGGTCCTTTGACTCTCAGAGTATAGTGGGAAGTGAAAGATGAAAGGAAAAGAGAAAAATGAGTGAAGTAAAAGACGAAATGATTGGAAAGGAAAATAAAGATAAAAATGGTGTACTATAAATATGAAAACCTGAGTGTGAAAAGATATGTAGCCACTGATTTTAGTGTGGAATAGAACTGATTCTTCTGCTTTACAAATAGTTTTCTATATTATTCACTGTTCCACGTGCTCATTTTACTGTAATCGTGAGTATTCTATACACGTTAATTGTTCAGCAAATTCTTCTTCCACCTTTCACGTTTTTTGTCCACTATCATGACTATAAAGGTTCTCATTTTCGTCCTTTTCGAATTATACTCTTGAAGTTAAAAATAATTTTTGTTTTGTGTAATTCAAAATTCAAAATGACTTTTATAATTATTCAATTTAAAAGTTAAACGAAATTTTTATTATATAATTTTTCATGAAAAAGGTTTTAGATTTTACGATTCAAAATCAAAATGATTTTGAGACTGTGCAATTCAAAAGTCAAAAGATAATTTCAAATTATGTAATTGGGAAGTCAAAAGTGACATTTCGATTGTGTTAGCCGGAAGTTTTTTTTTTTCTTTATCAACCATCCAACTTTCTGAAGACATTTTTGACTTCGTGTAATTTGGGAATTTTTTTTAGAAATAAATAAATTTTTGATTGAATTGTGTAATTCAAAAGTCCTTTTTGTCTTGTGCAATATTATGGAAGTCTAATTTAAAAAAAAAAAAAAACCGTATTGTGTAATTGAAAAATAAAAAGCAACTTACTGATTCTATAATCTAAAAAGGTAAAATGAGAATTTTTATACTCCAGATATGCAGGAAAACAAAATATGGAGGTACAGAAAGAACTTTCCAAATTGTTGTTCTCGCACATGTACAAATAGTTCTTTTTCAAACTTTTGTTTTTCCTAAATACACCCTTGCGCCAATAACATTTTTCTAATTCTTTTAAACCATCACTCCAATTTCAAAAACCTTAAATCTCTTTCTAAAATCCTTTACACATTCTGAAAAAATATTGTCCAAAATGTATTAAAAAGCTTTTAGATTACAAATTAGAGGTTGCCACGAGCGTTTCAAAATATATAACCGGAAATAGTATCTAACACATAGCAAGTTATGTATTCCATAATAGAATCGAATGTCTTATAAAATTACATTCTAAAATCGTGGAAATGAAATTGTAGAATATAATGTCTAAAAAAATATCACAAACATTTGAGTTATACATTTCAAAACAACATAAAAAATCTCTTAAAACAACGTTCTGAGTTGTGTTGTAGGGACTGTCATTGCTTACAATTCAGGCACACATGAGAAGGCTGAAGCCCGATATTTGCAACGTGTATGTGAAAAATTCAGATTGTGAAAAGCTGAGTGGCAAGAAAGAAGCATTCCTCTTCATTAGCCTCTACCTTTTGGCCTTTGGCAGTTCAGGTTTGAAGGCTTCTCTGCCATCACACGGTGCAGATCAATTTGATGAAAGAGACCCCAAAGAATCAATGCAAATGTCAAGCTTCTTCAACTCTCTCTTGTTAGCGGTTTGCATTGGTGGAGCAGTGAGCTTAACTTTTAATGTCTATATTCAAGACCACAATGGCTGGGACTGGGGCTTCGGAATCTCCACCGTTGCTATTCTTGTCGCCACCGTAATCTTTGCCTTAGGATTGCCACTATACCGAATTCATCTTGCACACACCAAAAACGGCATCATTCAGATCATACAGGTGTAGATAACACAACACAAATTCTTGGTATCTTTTGGAAGGTCCACATTGATCTAGAGCATATAAATGGATATAAACCTTATTTTATAATATATAAATAGATCGAAACCTCACATTTCAAACCAGTTTTGTTTTCATTTTGTCTTAGTACTTCAAACTTTGATCATTTTTTGCATTGATCAAGCTATTTGTTTTAAATACTTGGCTTCCATTTTCCAGGTCTACATAGCAGCTATTCGCAACAGAAACCTTCCCCTTCCTGAAGATCCTATGGAATTGTATGAGATTGAACAGGACAAAGAAGCTGCAGTGGAAGTAGAGTATCAACCTCATAGAGATATTTTCAGGTTCAATCTCACTTGTGACTAAAGTTAGTGATATATATGTGCATGCATTTAGTTTTAACATTCTTCTGCATAGGTTCTTGGACAAAGCAGCAATTCAAAGAAAATCTGATGTGCAAGATGAGAAACAAGATGCATCAAACCCATGGAAACTATGCAGAGTGACACAAGTGGAAAATGCCAAAATCATTCTGAGCATGCTCCCTATATTCTGCTGCTCAATCATAATGACCCTTTGCTTAGCACAACTCCAAACCTTCTCTGTCCATCAAGGCTCCACCATGGACACAAGCATCACCAAGCATTTTAACATCCCACCTGCATCCCTACCAATAATCCCAGTTGCATTCTTGATCATTATAGTCCCTTTCTATGATCGTATCTGTGTTCCTTTTCTACGTAATCTCACTGGTATTCCCACCGGAATTACACACTTGCAGCGCATAGGAGTTGGCCTGATACTTTCCTCCATCTCCATGGCCATTGCAGCAATCATAGAGGTGAAAAGAAAAGGAGTTGCTAGAGACCACCACATGCTTGATGCATTGCCTGTGAAACAGCCATTGCCACTGAGCATATTCTGGCTTTCTTTTCAGTATTTTGTATTTGGCATAGCTGACATGTTTACCTACGTGGGACTACTTGAGTTTTTCTATTCAGAGGCACCAAAAGGGCTTAAATCCACATCAACGTGCTTCCTCTGGTGCTCTATGGCCATTGGCTATTTTCTAAGTTCCATGTTGGTGAAAATCGTGAACACTGTCACCAAGAATATTACTGCAAGTGGAGGTTGGTTAGCAGGGAACAATATTAACAGAAACCATCTTAACCTGTTCTATTTGTTCCTTTCCATACTCAGCTTCATCAACTTCTCTGTGTATTTGTTGGTTTCAAAGAGGTACAAGTACAGACCTCAACACCCAGTAGTTGTAGTTACCAGTGGCAATTCAGAGGACTGAATACTAACACTTCTTCTGGTTTAACCTTTGAAATAATGTTAAGGCTTATTCAGATGACTTAATTTGTTGGGTCAATAGTTTTTCATTTTTAAATTTAAAATGATAAAATCATAGTGTAGAATTTAATATTTATACTTCATTTTGGTATAAAAGTGGGGTTTTGTGAGATATTATTAATGAAGTTAATATATCTGAGTTCATATTTTGTTTGCTTTAAAGAAAACAAAATATTTTAATAGGAGATGTCTTTAATTTAAATATATTTTGATATATATATATATATATATATATAGTTGTGAAATGAGTTTTTTTTTTATAATATCAAAATATCATTACTCCTAAAAATAGGTATCGGATTCACAGTTGAATTAAAAGTTAGATACTACATAAAATATTTTAATTAGAATTGTGAATTTGATTCATGATCCATACGTTAATTTTAAATTTCTTTTAAATTAAGTTTCATTTTATTTCTCCATCAAATGATTGGTTTGAAAAATTCCTAATCCTCAAAGTTACCATATGAAATGGGTTAGGTCATGGCCAAACTGAGTTTAGCTCACTATAAAATCTCAATTAGCTCTTAAATATTTTTACAATTGCAAGAGTCCATAAAATATTTAAAACAAAGATCCTTAAATATTTTAGATCAATTATAAATTAATTTTTAATTAATTTTTATTGTTTACAATTTAATAAGGTTAGCGTCCAAATTAACTTGCTCAATTAGGCCCGAACCAACCTTACTTAGGTTTGGCAGAACTTGGCTCAATTATTACTCGATATGGGGCTAACCTTTGTTGACCTTGTCTCAAACAGAATTAACACGATCTAATCTAAATTTGATCTGACATGCACTAAACTAAACTCATGTTCAAAGGGCGTCTAACTCGACTTAACCTCGAGTGAGCCCAACTTAATTCAACATGATATTTCCCAATTTTACCTAACCCTAACTTGACTCATTTACTTGACTTTGATTCAAACCAATCATGTTCATCTTGACCTAGGATTGCCTCAGACATACCTAGTATCTACCCAACTTGACTTGACTTGGACTTGGTGTGACCAAACTTGGCCAACATGGGTCCAGTCCAATTTAGCTCAACATAAGCCATGTTAGTCTGACTTAACTTGCCTGAAATTGGACCCAACTTAACTCAATTTTTACTTGACCTAGCCCCATGTGAACCAATTTAAAGATGGTGTTCGCTTGAATTAACTTCAAAAGTCCAATCCAACTTTTCTCATATCGAGTTTGGATTTGAATTAACTAAATATTTTCATGTGTATTATTTTTTCCAATCCTCTTTCCTATGTTATGATTTGAGGGGATGTCAAGCTGATTACATGTATACCTCAGTTTATTTTTAGTTTAATTATGTTAATAATGTAAAAATATGGTTTTTAAAATTACGTTTACAAAAATAATTAATACCAAAAATTTCAAAATTGTTATAAAAACAAGTTTAAAATTAATTTTAAATTTTAAATTTTTTATTAAAATTTTTTATAAATATTTTTTTATTAAAATCTATTATTTTAATTTATTCATTTTAATATTTTTAAAAAAAATAAATCTATTCCATCTAATTATAATTTTAATTATTTTTTAAAATTAAGAACAATTTGATAATTTTATTTTTCTTTCTGTTAAACTTAATTTTTAATCCATCACATGTATCAAATTATTCGCAACAAATATTGTGACAGCTCCAATTTTTAAAATAACTAATATTACTTACAGGATAAAACATTAAAAGCAGAATACTTCCATCTACAATTTCCTTTATGTTTTTTAATTTGTAGATTTTGATAAATACATTTGTAATTTCTTGTTTCTTAATAGTCATTGCACCTATAAACATTAATTTATAGGGATATTCACATATCCTATATTATTTTTGGTTCTTTAGGATTTTAAAATTGTGCTTAAAATAAGTTTGAGCCTCGACCAATTTATCCTTCCCAACCCTACATATTCCTTTTTAACAACATGTACCATAATATCCTACTTATAAAATACCTATTAATTATTTATCCATAATTATATACATGCATCATAGTATTGATCGTGAATAATAATAATATACCTTATGGTACACCAGAATTATCTAAATATGTTTGATAGAATCACGCTGTTGTACCAACTATTAGATCAAATTTTTTTACCATCTATAGTAAAGAAATAAGAAACTACAAAAAGAACAAATAAAGAGTAAAAAAATATAGAAAACATAACAAACGTCGAATCAAATCAAAGCAATGGTATATTTAGTCCAGGTTCATACTTTGAAAATAGACTTTAAGATATTCATAAATGGAAATTAAAATGTCCCTAATTGAACAATTGTGCCTTAATCTTACAACAAACACTACAAGTTCAAACCTTTTGGAGTTTCTCCTGTTCTTCCAGTTTACCTAAGTTTTCCCTACTTAAGTTAAATTTAATTTTGTAGGAATTAAAACATTATGTTTTTTTCTGCGGAGAAAGTTTGACAGTGAACCAAGTGAAAATAGGTTTTTAAAAGTTAATAATTTTTTGTTTGAAAAAAACTTAATTGAGTTACTATTTTAAAAGTTCATATTTAATTGATATATTTTCTAAAATGAATATCAAATTGAAATATCTAAATGAAAGTGGGTTTTTTATTTTTTCAAAAGTTGACTTTTTTTATACATATATATTGCCGTGGAAGCTGAGAACTGTTTTCTAATTGTTAGCACAACTTGCAAATCTAAATCAAGCAATCCTAAATCTAAATCCCAATCAATTTCCACCCAATTCGATTCAATTCAATTTCGATTATGGCAAGCGAGGCCGTGTATTCGGTGTGGGCGATTCCACCAGAAGACGTCGCCGTCAGATGCGCCAACCTCATGACCGCTCTCCGATCCGACTTTGGCGGGCCCCAATTCCAACCCCATATCACGCTCGTCGGAGCCATCAAACTCACCGCCGACGACGCCCTCGCCAAGCTCCGATCAGCCTCCCAAGCCCTCAGGCCCTTCAACGTCACCGTCGACCGCGTCGCCACCGGCACCTTCTTCTACCAGTGCGTCTATCTCCTCCTCCGCCCTGACCCCCACCTCCTCGAAACCAGCGCCCACTGCTGCACGCACTTCGGCTACGCCAGCTCCACTCGTAACTTTCCTTTCACTCTCCCATAAGAGAAAGAAACTTGTTTGTTTGAAACGTTGACGATTCGATTCCTGTTTCTGCAGCTTACATGCCGCACTTGAGTCTTCTCTACGCAGATTTGAGCGACGAGGAGAAGCAAAAGGCTCAAGAGAGGGCTAATGTCATTGATAACGCACTCGCTGGGTTGACCTTTGAGATAACTCGTATTGCCTTGTACAAAACCGACACTGAAGACAAAACCCTCAAATCTTGGGAGAAAATTGCTGAATGCACTCTCACTACAAATTAGCCTATGAACTTCAATGCCAGTACTTTTTCTTGTTTCTTCATTTCCCTTTATGCTGCTTGCTTTGCAATTTCCATATTCCAGACATAATAATGAAGGCACCGATACTTCAAATATTTATCGTATTCAACAATTCACACGTCTAAAGTAATGTGTTTACTGTATGTTCTTTGTCATGTTTTGGTATCGATCATCCTCATAGTATTGTAAAACTCTCGTCATAGTCCTATAAAACTCTGTGATAATAAATCTATTCTTTACATTACCGTTAATCCTGTTTTCTACGAGTGCACCAAACATATCGAAGTCTAATATCACTTTATCCATGATGAACTTTTGTGAGAAATTATTATTATCAGTCATTTGCCTTTTCATGTTGAACTAGTAGATATTTTTACGAGACTTTAGGAAAGATTCGATTTGAATGTGTTCTTTTCAAGTTGAGTATCTGTAATCCATATACCCAACTTTACCACAATTATAATATTTATTATAGTTGTGACAATGACAATTTATATAAATTATATCTACAAATGATTTAAATGGAATTAGCATATATATATATATATATATATAGTTATATATATATATATAGTTATATAATTTTTGTGTGTATATATTGTAGTTGAAAAAACAATCAATAAAGGGACAATAATTACATTTCCAATTCTGTTTTATCTTTGTATAAGGATTATCTCAATGAAATCAAATTTATCCTTATGAGATAATTCTAAATCTCAAATGTGAAAAACAAATTAAAACATACACAAATTTTAAAATTTATCTGCTTTTGTGTATTCAAATAAAATATTTAATTAATTACTTTTAAATAGAGCTGTCAAAATGGGTTGAAACTCGTGAGCCAACATGACTCATTACAGGTTCGGACCGGGTTAGGTTGAAATTTTTTTACAAATTTTAATATGGGTTGATTTTTGACTTAGCTCACCCGGGTTGAACCCGTGATGAGCCGAGTTGGCTCACCGACCCGCAAATAAAGGGTCACACAAATATTTTTTATTAAGTTGGACTTTGCATTTGGGTCATGTTAGGTTATTGTTTTTAGCCAACGCATAGATAATTTGTATTTTGTGATTTTGGTTTGTATTTGGATTGAATTAAAGTTTATTTCGATTTTAATTAAAATTATAATTTAGTTTTGACTGAAAAAAATAAAAAAAATTGTATTTTTTTAATTAAGTGAACTTGTGAGCCAAACCGTTTAACCCACCAACTCATGGTGGGTCGGACGGATTCAAATTTTTTTGTCTCGCTAATAAGTGATCCGGATTGGGTTGGCTCACTAGATGATCAACCCGTGGTGAATCAATCGAGCCGGGTCGCACTGAGTTACCCGTTTTGACAACTCTACTTATAAAACATATGAAATCGATAAATATTATTCCATTTAAATATAAGTTTTGACTCTTTATTTTAATTAATTCAATTATAAAATTTTATTTAAAATAATTAAATAAAATATATTTTATTAAAAATATATAAACAACTTAAATATAATTTTATTATTAAAAAAATTAAATGTTATGATTTTGCTTTTATAAAATAAAATATTACTATTAAATTACAATTATATTTTTATAAATTTAAATTAATATAATAAATATATTAAAATTTTAAAAAATCTCATGCATTTTAAGACACAGTGATGAAAGAGGTAGAAGGTAGTAACGTGTCATTCATTGAGCTACTTGGTTGAGTGGTGTGGAGTTGCCAGGGTTGAATCACTTAAGAGATTTCCCAAATTAGCATATAATAATTAATTTCCTTTTGTTTTGATTTTTTTATCCAAGAGATGAGAATCCAAAATATGAGAATCGCAGTTTGTGTTATTTTAGTGTCTATAATTTATATATTATTAACACAACTTGTAAATCTAAATCTACCAACCCTAAATCTAAATCCCAATCAATTTCCTCAAATTTCATTCAATTCAATTTCGATTATGGCAAGCGAAGCCGTGTACTCGGTGTGGGCAATTCCACCGGAAGACGTCGACGTCAGATGCGCCAACCTCATGACGGCCCTCCGATCCGACTTCGGCGGACCCCACTTCCAACCCCATATAACGCTCGTTGGAGCCATCAAACTCACCGCCGACGACGCCCTCGCCAAGCTCCGATCAGCCTGCCAAGCCCTCAGGCCCTTCAACGTCACCGTCGATCGCGTCGCCACCGGCACCTTCTTCTACCAGTGCGTCTATCTCCTCCTTCGCCCCGACTCTCACCTCCTCGAAACCGGCGCTCACTGCTGGACGCACTTCGGCTACGCCAGCTCCACTCGTAACTTTCCTTTCACTCTCCTATAAGAGAAAGAAACTTCTTCGAAACGTTGATGATTCGATTCCTGTTTCTGCAGCTTACATGCCGCACTTGAGTCTTCTCTACGCAGATTTGAGCGATGAGGAGAAGCAAAAGGCTCAAGAGAGGGTTAATGCCATTGATAACGCACTCGCTGGGTTGACCTTTCAGATAACTCGTATCGCCTTGTACAAAACCGACACCGAAGACAAAACGCTCAAATCTTGGGAGAAAATTGCTGAATGCACTCTCACTCCAAATTAGCCTCTGAACTTCAATGCCAGTTCTTCTTCTTGTTTCTTCATTTCCGCTTTATTCCCTCGTTCTTATGCTGCCTGCTTTGCAATTTCCATATTCTATACATAATAGTGAAGGCACTGATGCTTCAAATATTTATCGTATTCAGCAATTCACGAGTCTAAAATAACAAAACTATAAATGTGAAGCCATTAATCTGCATAAGTTTTTCCGTGGCAACATCATTCACCCTTCTTCTAAGATTGTTTCTTCACCCGATTCCTCTGAACTAGCTTGATAACTATTACATTAAGTTTTGTTGTAACATGAGAAAATGTGCGGAACACAATCTTTCGTGTTCTATTTCAACCTGGTCTTTTTATTGTTCACATTCATGTAAGTCTACCCAAATATATACATCTCATTTCGTATTTGGTTGTTCTCATTCTCAAACTATCGAGACCCAAGTTAAAGTACGCTACTAGTTCGAGTTTGTATATGCCAAGAGCCTTAATGTAAGTAACACCAGGTCTCTTTAGGTACTGCTAGATACACCAATGGGTATTCCAGATAATACCCCAAGGGCAGGACTAATAGAAGAGAAAAAAATGTTTCCATGAGATGTTTTTGTCTGAAGGAAAACTAGTAAACCTGTATTGTACTGAAATTCTCTTTTAAAGGTGCCAGTATGGATCAGATGAAGAGGAAGTCGCAGAGGAAGAGGAAGAACAGAGACAGAGGTGTTGCAGTGATGTTTGATGGGGGGTAAAGCTCCGAATGTGAGTCAATCTGGTTTATGATTCATGGTTTGGTTTTAGAACGCTAATTTATGAGCTCATTCCTAACACAGTCTTATATGTGCATACAACCAGGGTGTCATGAAGTACTTACTACTGAGCAGTCGTTCTTATGGACGAGTCAAAGCTCAAAACAGAGTAAAGCTACTCTCAAAATATTTCTTTTGGCATATGCATGTAAAAACTTTTGCATGTTTTTATTAAATGATTCAAGCGGAAGAGTAGAGATGGATTTGCGCGTTGCCTGATAAAATTCATCCACGGTATTTGTGAAGATTTTAACAAATTCAAACTCACTTTACTTTTATGCCCTTTTTATATTATATATAATTATTAATCATAATATATTATTATTAATTATTATTAATATTATTTATTTTTTTACTATTATATTATTATTATTATTAATTTATTACTATATATATAACTGATTATATATAATAATAATAATTAATAATATTTATTTATATATATAATAATTAATAATATATGTAGTAACTAATAATATATTTGTATATAATAATATGTATAATAATTTTTATAATTAATTAATAATATATATATATGTATAATAATTAATGATAATTACTATATTGTTAAATTTTAATATTTTTAATTCATCTAATAATCATTTAATTTTATTTTTATCATCAAGGATATTTTAGTAATTTTTAAATTTTATCTATTAAAACTTTTTTTTAATCTATTACATCAATCAAATCAATCACAAACTTTTACAAAATTCATCTCCAAATTCATTCTTTTTACCTCTAAATCCACTCAAAAAAACACACATATTCATCAACTCAAATCAACACAAATTCATCTTCACACTTTTTCTTAAATCTATCCTACTAAGTGAACACACCTTTAAGAAAATATTAGTTGTTGTAGGTTGATTTAATTTTTTCTAACTGACATAATTAACATTTTCTTTGATTTATAAAATAATTTGACCTTCAACGGTTGTGTAGAAATACGTTTTACTTGTTTAATGTTACAATAATTAATTTTTACTTTTTTTTCTCAATTATCAATTTTTTATATTGTGAATGTATAGTAATTGGTTGTTCAATTGAAGATCTTAAATCACAAATCCTAGATCCCACCATATTATCGTAATAAGTGAGATTAAATACATATTTTGATGTATTTGTTCTTGTTTCTATATCTTTACTCTATCATCCAATTAGCTTCACAAAGCACTCGGCCTCAGTCTATATAATTTCTTCTTCCTTTGATTACCAAAATTATCACAATATCTTTTCTTTTTCTTTTTCTTTTCATTTTGACTGGTTTTTGCAACAATGTTGAGATTGACTCAACTATTTAATCTTCTTTTGTATACTTTTTCTGTCTTTAAGATTTTGTTTACGTTGTTTTCAATGTTTCCTTGTAGTTGCAGGCTGGGTTTCTGTTTCGTAGGATTCAATTATTACACTCATCACATAATCAAACTTCCTCAACTTGGTCCTAAGAAATTTCTCCATTACTTTATTAACAAGAATATCTTCTCCGTGTCACTCATAATATTCACCAAACTGTAATGTAACACGTGAAAATACTGGGTGGTGATGTTACAACTTTAATTTTTGGTTCTTTTCTACTCCTTTGCAAGATAACTTCAAAATATCCCTTTCACATGTGGCAGTTTCGGGATATTTTCACTTTGCAAAAATCTGTGTAATCTACTCATGGCTGAATATGTGACTCCACCAAATATTATGTACTTTCGAATGTATGACCACATCATCATTTCTTCATAGTTAAAAGTTATATGAAGTTTGTGAGTGTTGATAGGTAAGATATATAATTTGAATTTTTTATTAGATTTTTCTGTACTATTTCTCTATTGTGTCTTCAATATACGTCGATGATTACTGATTTTGAAATTTTAAAATATATTAAAAAAAATTAAAGTATCAATATAGTATATATATATTTTTAATGTTTAGCATAGAACAACACTAAAAAAAATCTAGGAATCTCGTAAAATATAACATGTGGGTGGTAGTGTGAACGGCATAGATGTCTAAGATGTGTTGGCAATAGGGGTGGATAGGTGTTGTGTGGGAGAATGAGTGATGAATAGAGGAATCTGTACCCACTAGACAATTTCACTTGCTATGTCCAATCAAGACAAGTATGTGAGAGTTGAGTTGCATGCGTAGTTGGGGCATCCATGGTAAACTCATAACCTATTCTGAAACCATGCACAAAAAAGGAAATTCACTCAAGTACCTATCATCAAATCAACTATTGTTAGAAATCACTCCTTTTCTCTTTATTCTTCCTTCCAAAAACTAATTACTGCAACCAAAACAATCCATCCTAGTTATACTTTAAGATCATGATTCTTCTTCTTCTTCTTCTTCTTCTAATTAAACCGTCACGTACACTGTTTGGCAAGTACAATTTAGAATTCAACAACAAGCTATGATGTTGCTTAATGGAATCTATATTAAAAAAGTAAACTTTAAATGTAATTAAATTTGTTAATATTTTACTGTACATTTACAATCACATTAAACATGTTAAGATGAGAAAAATAAAATATAATAAAGATGGGTGGCCTACATTGCATGCCAGCAAAGAAGCACACCAGCTGTAGAAGGAGGATAGAGAGGATGAATTGTCACATACATTTCCATTGGGTCACCACAATGCATTGAGGTACAATACAAACATAACAGTGACAAAAAAATGTCCTCGACTATAACTAATACAATTCCAACAATAAATCAACATGTTCATTAAGGATTACAAAACCTTCAAAAGGGACTAAAAAGAATAAAACTTTGTTGTGTTGTCAGTTTGTTACAAAAGTTAATACCACAATACTCCCAAGAATGCGAATTCTTGGACGCACTTTGTATGTAGCTGTAGCATACCTTAAATGGAAAATTAGCAACATCATGCATTAAATATATGTGCAAGTTCAAGCAAATTTTTATTTGGAACAACACTCGTATTTAGTTTTTTTAATTTTCATTTTGTAATCATGCACTGCACCCTCTTTTAAACATTACATTTAATTTGTTCTATGTGATTTTTATTTTAAAATATGTAAAATAAAAAGTTTTTTTTTTGTAATTAAAGCAAAAATAAAAATGTTCAACAACGTTTTAAAAGGCACTAATCTTTTTGCGAAATGAAAACTGCGTATCTGTTTGTGACTTAGAGCACATTTATTATTCTATACTTCTATACGGACTTGCGTATCACTTACGTAACTGTTTGCAAAAAGAAGTTGCTTCTTTATGTTTTTTATATTGTAACTTTAGAATTTTTTAATTGACTATAGCATTTTGTCAAGGCAGAAAAAAAAACATATATTTAATTATTATAAGTTTTTAATTCTGGAAAAGGTTTCAAATTTTAATTATTTCTCGATCATCATGCCCTTAATGTAAACTATTTAGTAATTCATTAATAGTTAATTTTGATGTTAGAATTTGATTGGACTTCAATATATAATTTTTTATTTATAAAACTTAAACTTAGCGATTTACTTAATTTAACTCAGACTAACAACGATATCAAAAGTTTAAAGTTTAATTATTATTTTGGTTTTTTTTCAAAAATATTAAATTGGTCTTTCAATTTTTTAAATTTTAATTTGGTATTGATTTTTATTTGATCTTTTTTATTAAATTTCTTAAAATGAATTAATGATTTTTTATCAAAATTAAACTATTATTCAATAAAACAAATCATCATTATTAATAATTTTAATTTTAATAAAAAATTCTTGATTCGTTTCAAGAAATTTAATGAAAAGAATCACGTTATATCAATTTTTAAAAGATCAAAATTAAATAAAAACATTTAAGGACTAATTTAATATTTTAAAAAAAAACAGAAACAAAGTTTAATTAGTTCATTCCACTCTTAGAGTACATTGTAAATTAAGACACTAATCAATTAACAACATATACAAAATTAATTGACACACGCAAAACAACATGTATATTGTACAACACTGTTGTATTCTTTTGATAATAAATTTCTGTGTAGACCATTTTTTAATGCATTTTCAATATATTATCTTTTACTTCATAGTTTTTTTTTTTTTAATTTAAACTGAATTACAGGAAAAAACCAATGTTATGTTATATGTTATGTATATAACACAAAATACTCATTACTACTGATACAGTCTAAGATTTTAAGAAATTTTGCAACAGTTACAGTTGCAACATGAAGAATTTTGAGTCATAGCTGTTCACATTTTTCACTACAAAAATCACAACAATTTAAAACCTCACACAAATATGTAAAAGAGTTTCCACTGAGTGAATCACTGAATCATATCATGAAATATCTCTTGTGCTATGTTTGCAACTTCGCTCCACGTCCCTTTCACCCCATTAATAATCGTTTCCACCACACCCTCTCTCTCTCTCTCTCATGCCCTACTTCCCTCACTCGTGAATCAGTTTTTCAAAAGTGAAAAATATTGTTAAGAAAGTTAAGTTAATTTGATTCACCTCAAGTGATTCATGGAATTAGAAAAAGAAAAGTGAATAAAACATAAAACATAAAACATACATATATACATACAGATGCAGACGAGTGTGTGAGTGTATACACACTTAGTTTCATATGCATAAACCAGTAGTATATTATGAAAGAAAGATTGTTTTTCACTTTATAAATACCCATCTTTGCCCACTTTGCTTTCATTTTCTGATTTCTCCTGCTTCATCTGCTAAGTGGAAAAAAGAGAGAAATATATATACACACACACACACTATGCTGCTAAGGGCTTGAACCTGCTCCCCTGTCCTGAATATAACTTCTCCATTTTGTTTCCTCACCAGGTTAGTGAGCAAAATACTCAAACATCACCTAAAATCCCTTCTCAATGCTTCACCACTTTTTTGGGGTCAATCAAACATATTTTCCCTTCATATATACCAAGATTTGGCAACACAACTATAGCAAGATTGTGAACTATATTATTATTACAAGCAAAGGAAAGTTTCAAGTTAAATATGTTCATATATATATAGCTTGTGATTCAAAAGTTGGGTTGAGGCCTTTAGGGGGTGCTTCCATTTCTTGTTTTTAACACTTTAGATTCTTTCTAAGCACACAAAAATAGCTGAAAGATCAAAGTTTACTTGGTATTTTCTGAAGTGTTCTCCTTTTTATGAGTACAATGAATATAAGATGATGATGTTTTACTTGATTCAGCTTCCAGCCATGGCTTTTCCAAACCAATCCATGTCATCAGTTTCTCCCGAGAGAAAGATGGGAAGGGGGAAGATTGAGATCAAGAGGATTGAGAACACCACCAGTCGACAAGTTACCTTCTGCAAGCGCAGAAATGGCTTGCTCAAGAAGGCATATGAGTTATCTGTGCTTTGTGATGCAGAGGTTGCTCTCATAGTCTTTTCAAACCGTGGCCGACTCTATGAATATGCTAATAACAGGTCTTGCTTCTTTTTCTTTTTTATTTTTTTTCCATCTCTTCATTTGATCCATACCTTAGGCTATTTCAAGCTTTATTTGTGTTCTTCCCAATTTTTTTCCTTCTGTTTTTGCTGCTTCTTTTGGGAATGTTAAATTTATAATTTTGCTCTTGCTAAACAATCTTTTGAAGCATTTTGTGATGAAGAAGCTATGGTATAGTTAATTTTTCTTCTTTTTTTCTTCGTCCGTCTGATTTCTGCAACCAAGGTTCACTTGTCTTTGTTTATTTTGGCCTTTTTCCTTCTATGAGCTTTTAAGCTCATTCTCCTTCTCTATTTTTTTTTTTCCTGTTATGACACTTATATTCCTAGTTCTTGATTTGGTGGGCACACGGATCTGGTGTAATAGATTGATATAGAAGCACTATGGTTGTTAACTTGTTGCAAGAGGAAAGGATTTGGGGATGCTATGAAGGTCTGTGATATCAGCCAATCCCTAAAACTACTCCTCTTCAACTTTTTGTTTCCTTTTTCTCCTTCTATCACTTCCACTCTCTCTCTCTCTCTCTCTCTCTCTCTTTCTTTACCCATCTAAATGCTAAAGCTGTCATGTTTCCATTTAGCAATCCAGTTAGTTAAACAAAAAGAAAATTTCTCATTACAGTCTCAACAAATTAATTGTCAACGACTCAAAGACTTAAACTGAAATAAATCAGCGATAAAAAATAAATAAAAGTAGCTGTTTTTCAACCCATTACAGCAAAATCTTCTCTGAAACATTGGGATTTGACACCCCTCGCAAGATCCCAGTCTGGGTTAAAAGTAACCCTAGAAATTAGGGTTTTACTAGTGACTGAAACATAGTTTAGCATAACTAAGCATAGGGGGAAGGAAAAGAAACCGAGAAACTGTTTTCTCATCTCAGCGTGACAAAAACGTGAAAATAGTCAAAGTTAATCGCACCACATTAATTTCTCGCTGATTTGTTTTAGGAAATGAAGTTTTGGTAACTATGGTTAGGGCTTTCATGGAATAAGGAGGGGCTAGAGTAGGATTTGTTTGTCTTTGTAGAAAGAATCTTTGGACACGTCAGACGGGATTTTTCAGTTCTTGACTTTTGACAGAAGATTTTAACTATTTCATACTTGGAAGTTGGAATTGGTATCTCTTTAACTCGTGCATCTGATAACCCTAAAGTTGGATCTTCTACAACTGAGAAACTCTCTCCTCAGCCTAGAGTAAAAATTCTTTTACATAGCTTTGAAACAGCAAAAGACAATTGAAGAGAGTGATGAAACAATGAGGGTCCAAACTGGGTCGTCATAATTTCACTGGTAGCTGTTGGAGCCTTTGCATTTGCTCAAGATCTTACACTTGCATATTTGTGAAAGTTGTAGACTGAGAAAGAAAAAGAAAGAGAAGGGTTTTCTTGGCTTAATGAGAGAGAGTGTGTAAGTGAGGTAAATGGGGGCAGAGACAACGTACGACAATTTGAGATAGCCAATCACAGAGTTCTGAGCATTTTGGCTTCTTCCATGCAATGTGAAGCGTACAATTACTGCTCCTGCTTCCTGATAATTGCAGTAGCTGAAATGAACGGCTGTGATGGACACACACTTTCACACAGAAAAAAAAAAACTGAGAAAACAAAATTCATATTTTGTAACATGATACACTGTACCATATGACTTAAAAAGCTCGCACCAAAAATCAAATGGTATCACTAAAGTTTTGTTCAAGTGATAGAGTTGTGTTCTTTAGCTATATTATATCGTGAGTCAAATGAAAAAATGGATTTTTTTTTAATAGAGATAAAACGTATTTCACTGTTTTGTGTATACATCAAGGAATCAGTATCCATGATTGGAAAATATTCTTAATGCTAACATGGGAAAACAAATTAGAAGGTTAAAATCGAGGTGGGTATTGGGGTGTGGCTGAGAGCATTATCCACTGTGAGATGGGTTTCCTTTAAGTAGCAGAGAAAAACTAGGTCTAGAAGTGGTTGAACCAATCATATTGTGGGAACCTGTGCCACCGTGGCAGCAGCACCCAATCATGGCTCGAGGATACTAAGGTATCATCAGTTCATTGAAAACTGGAAAGTTTATGTTTCTACTCTTTTTTTTCATCCCTAATTTATTTCTTGTCACAAGGTTTTTATCTTGTTATTTTAAGATTTTATTTTTATCACATCCAATCAGACTTTGACATGAAGATTCTGAGAAATAGATAATCTGATTTTGCTTTTGTTGCGTTCAAGGTTCAGTCGACTGAACCAGTTGGGTGATTTGACATTCATCCATTGCCAAACTCTATGGTTAATCTCCAACTAATCGAACACACTTTTCTTTTTCCCTTTTCTGTTCTATTTTTATATGATCACGTAGAAAGAAACATACGTGTACATTTATAATCTTATAACAGGAAAGTTTGTGAATGTATATATAAGATTTTTGTTTTTCATAACGAGGTCATAATATTGCAGAATATTAAATGTAAGTGATCTTATTGGTATCATGAAAAGCCTTCATTTTCATGGTTATTTTGAATATAAATTGTAAGTGATCTTATTGTTATCATAGTGTCAAAGCTTCAATTGAAAGATACAAGAAAGCAAGTTCAGATTCATCTAATGGTGGATCTGCTTCTGAGGCTAATGCTCAGGTATTATTATTAATTCCTGCTATAAACTTTTTCAACAGAGCTAAACTAAATCCCTCAGCTTTATTTGAACCTAATTAAAGAATCATAGATACATCAAAGATCTTGCAGAAAAAGAATTTTGAATGAAATTGAAATGCATAAACTAACTTTTCTAACCATTATTTCATAATTTCAGTTTTACCAGCAAGAAGCTGCCAAACTGCGAGTTCAAATCAGCAATCTGCAGAATCACAATAGGCAAGTTGGATATTATCATGCATTAAGATTATGATACCAGAAAAGTTTCACTACTATAAAAAAAAAATATGAACATATCTTAAGTATTTTAATCAATATTTTATTTAGATTTAGTGTTATTCAAATATGATAATAATGTTTTGAATTGCAGGCAAATGATGGGTGAGTCTTTGAGCAATATGAATGCCAAGGATCTGAAAAACCTAGAGACTAAATTAGAAAAAGGAATTAGCAGAATTCGATCAAAGAAGGTATTTCTTGTAACAAGAAGTTTCTTCTGTCAACGTCCTTTTAAAGGATAAAATCTAATCTATATTTAACTTGTTAGTGTGTTCTTCTAATTTTGTCTTCTTTTCATTTTTGTGCTACTTTCCAAACACGTACATCAGAATGAGCTGCTATTTGCAGAAATTGAGTACATGCAGAAGAGGGTAAATGTTTTCCTTGTACTCTTCTTCAAATTTTTAAGGTCATTTTTTTGCATTATTTGTCTTTTTCTGCACTTTATGTCATTGGTTTTGAAAGGTGAATGATATATTAGTTTGTGATTTCGTTCTAATTGCCTCCACATTAAAACTGAGTGTGTTATTATAATGTTTTGCATCTATTTATTTGTCAGTTTCCTTTCAATTTGGTCATTTTTCTAGGTTTTTCCTAAACTAGTCCTTTGTGGAATAGGCTGTGTGAACTTTGAACATTCATAAAATACATTAATATACAAATAATGTTATTATATATGAACTAGAAGTTCATATATGTTGAATTTATGTCTGTCATTTCAATGAAACTGATTTTCTTTTGAGGTTTTGGATTGCAGTTTGGACAATTTGTATAATGAAAGTTTGGCTGACATTATTTTTCCCGGCTATTCCTCTTGTTCCTCAATTGTTCAAATTCATATATACGTGTGCCTGTAATTTTTATTTTTCTTTGGGGAGGGGGTACAAAATTTCTTCTATAATGGATTTCAAAGCATATAAGGTAACTAAAATGTGCGTTACAGGAGACAGAATTGCACAATAACAACCAGCTTCTTAGAGCAAAGGTTTGTCACATGGCACTCTATGGTTAATTTTTACTCTTTTTTTATGTTTTTTTTTAAGAAAAATTATACATGTATATACTAAAATGCTTTATCAACACTTATTAGGACGATAAATTCCAAATGTAATCTCCACAACTACCTCACAAGATACCATGTAATAAGTGGTATTAGGGGCTTGTTAGCACAGTTAGTTTTAGAAAAAAATAATAGTTGTTACTTGTCTTTGTACTCAGTTTCTTAAAATAAGAAGCTAGAGACTTTTTTGGGATCAAGGAGTATGAATAAACACTCTTGTGTAATTCGTGGGGATAAATTATAATTTCAATAAGAGTTGTTTTTTCTCTGAGACTTATTAGCTGAGAGTAAGTATAGTTATGGAAAATGATTTTTTGACTATTAAATTTTAACAACTTTCTTTTATAATCTTAAGTGGCATTTTTTAAGTGATTCACTAATTTTTCATTTTCTTATTCTCAATATTTCAAAACCACTTAGAAGATGACATCTCATGTTGTAAAAAAAAGTTGTTAAAGTTTAGTAGTTAAAATATCATTGTTCGATAGTTATTATATCATGAGGAATATGTAGTTGAACCATTTGTGTTATCTTTAACTTACCTTCCACTTAGCATCATGGTTAAGATATATTATCTTTTCTTGTCCTTGTTTGAGTATCAAAATAGAAAAATGGGTGAATTCTTTGACCCACTATAATAGAAAGTTTCATCTTTTTTTTCAAGATTAGAAACACTAACAATGTCATAAATGTATGAAAAAGAAAATCATTTGTCATGACAATTAAGAAGGTAGTGAGTGAATCTTTAATATTGTGGAAAATAGCAGTTGTTTTTGTAACTTATTTTTTGGTTTGAGAGTGTAGATGGCAGAAAGGGAAAGGAGTGAGCATAATGTTAACGTGTTGTCTGGAAGCACAAGCTACGAATCAATGCAATCTCAGTTTGATTCTCGTGGCTTCTTCCAAGTCACTGGATTACAACCCAATAATAACCAGTATGCTGGACAAGACCACATGTCCCTCCAATTTGTGTAAGCTTTCTCTCTTGCAATTGCAGTACCTTTAACATACATTCATTATGTAATGGTTATTGATTTAACTTGTTCATAACTTAAATTTGGTTTATGAAAAACCCTAAATCTAATTACTGTTCCTTTATGTTGTGCAGTTGAAGAGTTTAAGGTTGAGAAGGCTAAAGACTGAGATTTAGTATTGTTATTGAGTATGATATGTAGGGAATATGCAGAAGTGAATAGGTGAAATTCATTTAAGTATTCCCCTTAGTACTATATATGTTGTGACTTTGTAGACTTCAATAAGCTACCCTGTAACCATGTGAAAGGTTCTATGGACTGTTTATTATGTATACTGATACTCTGAATACAGAGATTGCACCATGCCATATTTCTCAACTTTTGTTGATTTTCCATTAAAATAGTCCTTCTTATATATCTTTTTCACATTTTACTTACTATGATTTCTAGGTTTTTTACATGCAATGGTTCATGAGTATGCTTGATTTGGATATGCTTTATTTAGATAGCAGCACTCCCCATGCATGTGTTTCTTAGTTTACATTGCAATCTCATTATCACAAATTTATTATTATTTTTTATCGATAAATATTTTTTTACTGGGAAGTTGAACCAGAACTTCTCGGTTGTCTCAACAACAATTATATGTATTCAGTTCTACGTGAAAGCTTGAGAGTTGAAAGGAACGGTGTTCAATCTACGGCCACAAGATTTCCTGTTTGTGAAAATTTTAAGGCCAGATGACTAGTGAAATAGAATACTAGAAGCACACCGACAGGCATTACCAAATTGAGAAAATCAAACTTAAGAAATTCCAATTAAGTAGTAATACAGTGTATGATTCAATGTTTATAAATAATTCAATAGGAGTTTGATAGAGATCAAATAATTTTAATGAATTTTGTCAAAATAGAATTGTATAACTTTCATGTCATATTGATAAAATGAAATTTAAGTATTTACACCTCATTTAATCGTATGTTTAAACTGAAGAATTTCTAATGTATTAATCTAATTTGTTATAGTTAAACTAGAAAAACAATTAAAAATTTGATATATTACATGAGAGATGACTATGTAACATAGTCATACCCAAAAATGTATTAGTCATTAAAACTATACAATTAGATTCTTTGAGATAGTTTCAAGACTTAGAGCTGATTTCCATAAAAGCAAAATTGGAGTTTTGGGTGTGTATAACGATGTACTCACATGTCTTAAATTGTAATTCAATGAAAATAATTTTCAAATGTTTTGGAATGATTATAGGAGGTAACCCAACAAAATAATCTATTTTACAACAAGTGATTACAAAAATTAAAAGCAAATTCTTCAAAAGGAAAAGTAGATATTTATCTTTTGCAAGACCAACATGCTTAATAAAATTATTAATCACAGCGTTGTTCCTTTTGTTATTTCTCATTTTATAAAGCCTCAATAGGTCTTTGTCATATTATCAAGAACCTCCAAAGAAAGTTATTTCTCATTTTCTTTAAAAGATTCTTAAAATCACAAATATATTAAAAAATTACGAATTTACAATCAATTTAAAGGATTAAGGCCTTTAAAAAAAATCATAAGAATGTTGTATTTTAGATTTTAGAATTAAATGAATCTTTACCTATTATTCTATTCTACAAAATTCTGTGGATCCAATACATTTTATACTAATTAGTAATTTTGAAAAATGAAAAAAAGTGCATGCTCAGTATAACTATATCTCAAGCAGAACTTGTGAACAAAACATATATGTAATTTTCAAAATAATTATTAAAGTCTGAGAAATATATATAACAAGTAAATAATAAAATTCGGATTAAAAATATAATATCAACACATAACTAATTACTTCTTTGTTTATCAACCCCATAATATTTAGTACACATATATCTTAAGTTATAGTAGCTCTTTGACTTCTTGGTGTGAAACTCCTTGTTTCTTTTGTTGTAAAGGGTAAACAATTAATTATCATATAATTAATAATAATAATAATAATAATAATAATAATAATAATAATATATCACACTACCATACGTAAACAAGAAATTGAAAAATATTATTAAAAATTGAGTTGTAAAATGAACAAATAAATAAAAGAAATATAAACTCGTATATAGAGATATATTAAAATATAAATTTGTGGATTAACTCGAGCTACCACGAGTTCTAACAAGAACATAATTAAGGAAAAGAAAAATATCTTGCAACAAATATAGGTTTAAGACCTAACCCCATCAAACTACGTACATTGGTAATTTAAAACTTAGTACTACACAACCAAATCACATTTTTAAAAACATTCTCACCCAACTCTTCTACTTACTCAGACAAGAATAACAAATTCATACTCCTTAGTTGATTTAGGCAAATGAAGTATAAAACTCCCATACATGAAGAAAATGAGAAAACAAAAAAGATATATAAAACAATTGTACGGAACCTAACTCAAATTTCGTATGGGTATACATTGATTTATCATATGTTGTCTCTTTAAAAATAGGATCTAATCTTTAAAATTATAGACAACCAAGCCAAACTTTTAAAAACACCTCCACCCAACTCTTCCACTTGCTCACATATATATCAATAACAAATTCATACTCCTCAGTTGATTTAAACAAACAAAATATAAAACTCTCACATGAAGAAAATGGGCCTTTTTTTATTTATCATTTGTTGTCTCTTCAAAAAATTGGATCCAATCATATTGATAGACAATTAGTAAAAAATCTTAGAGAAATTATAAAGAATATGTAATTAAATAAAAATAAAGTTTATAATAAATAAATAGTAGGTTCGTTTAAACTTATTTGTAATTTTTTCACAAATATAATTTTCATTCTCGATTTATTTTAAATTCTATACTCTGACTTTAATAAATTGATCTTACATGTTTTATCGCTAACACTTCGTGTGTTATTCATTTTGCAACTTACAAGAGTAATATTTTCAAATTATAAATGTTAATTAAAATTATAGAAAAAAAAAAAATATATATATATACACTAAAATAGTGACTATTATAAATAAAAAATTATAATTAATTGGTAAATTAATCACTTATTAATTAGAAACTAATTTAAACACCAATTCCTTTAGTAAGAAAAACATTGATAGCTAATATTTAGTGACAAATTTTCTTTGGTAGTTAAAACTTTAGTAGCCAAATTTAAAAACCAATTTAGTGATTAATTATAATTTTTTATTTATAATAGTGATTATTAGTAACCAATAATTTTTTATTTTGTAAATTGGTATCTAAGTTGGTCATTATAATGATTAATAAATTTTGATCACTAAGCTGAATTGTTAACAAAATATTTTCTTGTAGTATATAAAAACTAAATTTATAACCTTTTTTATTATTACTCATATCTACTCTTTATTACTTTAGTAGATAACGAGAAAAGTTATGACTTTTGTATGGAATAAATTTTCATTTAAGAGTTGTCATTACACACAAGTGACTAAAGATCGGTAACTAAGGATCTGTTCGTTTGGATAGATTGTGATGAGCGAATTCATGAGGTTATTAACTGTTCATTTTCAACAAATTTTGAGCAAATAAATAAGAGAATTTGTGAGATGTATATCTCAACAAAATGAAATGAAAGGATTTCTAGGATTAAATTAAATTTTTACCTTAATATCCCTGATCCTAAATTCAGGTAGCATAACATCCTAACTTATATTTGCTTCCAAACAATTTATTGGTTAAGTAAACTACATGTTCCTCTCCCCACATATATATATATATATATATATATATATATAAAAGTAATAATAATAATAATATTTAATAATAGTAATAATAATAATATTAAATAATAATAATAATATAATAGTAATCTTATATTTTAATATATTAAA